>Ga0155799_102_pt1 | contig 14677 bp, 10 predicted proteins | sample RifCSPlowO2_01_FD_107453 | JGI IMG/M metagenome (GOLD analysis project Ga0155799, IMG submission 107453) | Candidatus Kaiserbacteria bacterium RIFCSPLOWO2_01_FULL_53_17 | reverse complement strand
TATCGTCCTGAACCCCGTTAACGGTATTTGTAGAAGGCCTTGTTCCCGAAACGGAGGTCAATGTAGTCGAGCCGCCCCGCGCGTGCGCCGATCTCGTCATCAAGAATCGTTTTTAAGACATACACCCATTCGGCGGGTTCGCGGTCTGATGACACCAAAAGATCCCAGCCCTTTGCGACCCGGAGCCGGACATCGCCCGGCGTTGCGGTCGCAACCGCCATGCTCAAGAGCTGCTCATGGATGCCGCCGAGCGAGTCCCGCGAGCGGTCGAAAAACGAAACGAGCTCCGGCGATACCGCACCCGCGCCTTCCGGGACCACCCTTCCAAGATAGATGACCGGCAAGAGCCACCCGCTGACCCCGGACACCTCTTCATAGGTCGTGCCATTCCGGTCGAGGTAAAAGCAGTGCCCCGAAGCGCCATCGCGGGGCGGTTCATCGCATGCAACGCCCCAGAGGTCACGCTCGCTCACGGTGATATCGAGACGCTTGGGGAACTCGCGATCCACTTTGGTTTCGGCAATGCCGCCGAACTCGCGCGCCACGCGCTCGCGAATGCGGCTCGCGGAAACGAAAAGGAGATTGTTCCGCGGGAGAACAAGCCACTCGCTCCCCGAAAGCTCATCGCGCACGACCGCTTCGATTGCTGAGGCGGAAATGGCATGCGCCCCGGCAACCCGGACCTCCGCGACGCGGAGGAACGGCGCTCGGATAAGATACGTCGCTCCGCCGAGAAACACGAGCAGGCCGATGAGAACGCCGCTACGGAAAACCGTCTTCCGCCACGGGAACGGCTTGGATTTTTGGGGTTCGCGGAGGTAGACGACGCGACTCGCCCCGTTAGAGAATTTTTGAGTTCCGCTCATAGAAAACAGGTGCCTTGTTCTGCCTCACCTCGAACGCATCGCTTCACGACCGGGGATTCTCTAACGGGGTTTGCGGATGCCATATCTTCCAATTATATCCTGTGAAAAATGGATTTACCTAAAGCAACAGGCCTGGTATGCTGGAATATAGCAGTGCACCGAGTCCCGTCAGAGGCGGGGCTCAACCGGGCGAACCGCGAACCCGCACCTTAAGGAGGTGCACCATGACCATTCGTGGGCAGCCGGCCGCGTTCGCGGCCAATGACAAGGGCGATGAGAGCTATCCCGGCGTCGTGACCGCTCCCTGGACGAAGGCGACCTGACTCACAAGCGGGCCTGATGGGGCCGAATCCATCCATGGCAGATGCGCCCCGGCGCTTCACTTGCCGGGGCGCATCTGCCTCGAATCCGGAAACAACACCAACCAGCGGTTGGTGTTGAATCTATTTTAAACGCGGACTTTCCCCCAACACACCACTTTTTTTGATCAACGGATTGATGCGCGTCAGCACTTCGTAGGATGTGGTGTCAATTTTTTTTGCAATATCGTCCGCGGTGATACGTTCTCCCCCCTGCTTTCCGATGAGCACGACCTCGTCGCCCACGCGCACGCCCGGGATATGCGTGACCTCGACCATGGTGATATCCATGCAAATGCGCCCGCGTACCGGCGCGCGCCTGCCACGGATGAGCACCTCGCCGCGATTCGAAAGCCCGCGGTCAAATCCGTGCCAATAGCCGATCGGGAGAACGGCGATGACCGCATCGCGCGGGAAGCGATAGGTGAGGTCATAGCCGATGCGCTCGCCTTTTCTTACGCGTTTTACTTCAGACACTACGGTTTTCCATGCGAGCACCGGCCGGACAACATTTTTCGGCGTTTTCGGCAGGCCAACGCCCTGTTTCGGCACATATCCATACAGTCCGATGCCGAGTCGCGCCAGCGTATCGCGCCGCGGGTAGGAGAGGATGCCTTCGGTTTTATTGAAATGAATGACCTTTGGCTTGATGCCGGCTTTCGTAAGGGCTTCGAGGCAGCGCTCGAAAACCGCGATTTGTTTTTTCGAGAAACCGACATTATCCGCCGCGGCAAGATGCGAGAACGCGCCCCCGGGAATCAACCGGTATTCCTGTATCTTCTCGATGAGCTTTCCGAGCTCGTGCTCTTGAAACCCGTGCCGATGCATGCCAGTGTCGAACTTCAAATGGAACGCCGGCTTCACGCGAGCGCGCCGGAGCGCAGCAAGGCCGTCGCATGACGAGATCGCGAGGGTGATGCCGCCACGAACCGCATCCGGAAAATGCGCCGGAAGCGTGTAGCCGAGCACAAGGATGGGATTCTTGATGCCGTCGCGCCGCAAACGAAGCGCTTCGGTAATGGAATCCACCCCGAACCAAAGTAATGAATGGCCAGTGACCAGCGACCAGTGACCAGTGCGCTTCTTACTTTCTGCGAGGAGTTTCGCGACGAGCGATAATCCGTGCCCGTAGGCGTTCGACTTCACGACCGCCATGATGCCAGCCGGTCGCGCGCGGCGTTGGAACCACGCGAGATTCGAACCGAGAAACCGCGCGTTGATCTCTATCCATGTGCGGACGTCGAGGCGGTCAAGCGAAGATATCATTTCTTCTTGATGCCGATAACAGAAATCATGTTGCCGAACCCGCGCGGATGCGCCGCGTTCGCATCACGACGATACGAAAAATATTTCGTTGGCATGTGATACGTGCATTCCCCGACATGATAAATATTGCGTGAAAGGATCCCCTCCTGCCGAAGTTGTCCGCGGATGATACCTTCGAGATCCGCGAAGGTCCGCCTTCCGCGTTTTTGCAAAAAATGTTCGTGCACGCGGGCGTATGCGGCCATGCCCCGATGTCCTTTCTTCGGCCAAACCTCATAGTGGCATTTCTGGATTCCGGGACCGATCGCGACGTTGATACTCGCGGCGTGGAGTCGGTAGCGGCGCTGAAGAATCCGAACCACTCCCGGAATGATTCCCTTGACAACACCCCGCCAGCCGGCATGCGTGATGCCCACGACACCGGCCCCCTCGTCGTAGAAAAAGACCGGGAAACAGTCGGCGCTGAGGATTGCAAGGAATGTGTTCGGCTGATTGGTAACCAGCGCATCAGTGCTCGGAACGAAACCCCGCCGAGGAATCTTTTGGATGATGGCAATGCGCGCACCATGCACTTGCCGCGGGAGAACGACCTCGGATGGCTTAATACCTCGCGTACGAAAGAATCGTACGCGATTCGCCATTCCTTCTCGCTTTCCCGAATCATTCGCGAGCCCCATCGATCCATCGCGTTTCGTGGAAGTTGCAAAGAGAACGGTCATCGCCGGATCTCGGTTATGCCATGGAGGAACGGATGCAACGCTTCGGGAATGCGCACCGAGCCGTCCTCCTGCTGGTGGTTTTCGAGGATGGCGATGAGGGTGCGGCCGATGGCAAAACCCGTGCCATTCAAAAGATGCGGGAACTCGACGCGACCGTCAGTCCGCTGCACCTTGGTATTGAGACGACGCGCCTGGAAATCGGTCGTATTCGAGGTCGAAGTCACCTCGCGATACTCCCCCTGCTTGCCGTTCTCGCCCGGGAGCCACGCCTCGATATCGAACTTCGCGGCAGCGGGGTCGCCGAGGTCGCCCGCGCATATATTGAGCACCCGATACGGTATGTTGAGTGCTTGGAAAAAACGCTCCTCAAGCGCGAGCAGAAGCCGGTGCTCTTCCGGCGAGGTCTCGGGCATGACGAACGTAAACATCTCCACTTTGTCGAACTGGTGGACGCGCACGATGCCCCGCGTGTCCTTGCCGTAGGAACCTGCCTCGCGCCGGAAGCAGGAGGAGAACGAAACGTACCTCCGCGGCAGATCCTCCTCCGCGAGGATCTCTTTCATATGCATCGGCCCGACCGATTGTTCCGAGGTGCCGACAAGATAGAGATCATCCTTCTCGAGATGATAGATCTCGTCCCCGCCGCGTTCAACATAGCCCATTGCGGCCATGGCCTCGGGCCGGATGAGCACCGGCGGCACGACCGGGATGAACGGCTTCGGCGCGAGGCGCAACCCCTCGGCCGCGATAACGCCTTCCAGATATTCACGATTCATGAGCAAGGAAAATGCGAACTGCGCGAGCGCGAATTCAAGAAGCGCGGCTTCGCGCCGGAGATACCCGAATCGGGAGCCCGAAACCTTTGCCGCGCGCCCCGTATCAATGAGGTCGAGATTCTCGCCGAGCTCGACGTAATCCCGGACGGCAAAGGGAAACGCTCGCTTCTCCCCGACCTCGCGGAGCACCACGTTCTCGCGCTCATCCTTTCCCGCCGGTACGCCCTTCATGGGCAGATTCGGGATTTTTTGGAGCTCGCCGAGGAATTCTTCCTCGATCGTTTTCTCTTCGAATTCAATCGCGCCGAGTTTTGTTTTCAGCTCGCGCATCTCGACGACCCTCACCTCGCGCTCCGCGCCCGAAAGCGTCGCGATCGTGTCAGACGCGGCGTTCTGCTTCGCGCGGAGTTCGTCCGCCTCGCGGATCTTCATGCGCCGTTTTTCCTCAAGCTTGAGGAACGCGTCGAGATCGAAAGCAACGCTCTTCGCTTTGAGGCCGGCGCGCACGGCGTCGGGATGTTCGCGGATGAATTTCGGGTCGAGCATAGAGCAGGAAAAAAGAAATGAAGTGACTAGAAATCAACGAGTCCGGCGTGACGCAGCAGCGGCATGATGCCCGCGGTCTTGATATCGACTTTGAGCTCGTCATGCCTCGTCATGATGTCCATAAGCTCGCGGAGCGGCACGGTGATAACATGGATCTCCTCGCCTCCCTCGAGCACCGGCTCCCGGACTTTCCGCGCATTGGTCCCGGCGTAGAGGGAGAGCTCATCGGTGACGAGTCCGGAGTTGAACGGCCCCGTGATGAGCGGGATGACGTCGTCCACCGCGTACCCGGTCTCTTCCAGAAGCTCGCGCCGGATCGCATCCTCTTCCGATTCCTCCGCCCGGTCCATCAATCCCGCCGGCAGTTCCAGGACAAAACCATTGAGCGGGATGCGAAAGGATTTTTCGAGCACGATTTCGCGGTCAGGCGTAATGGCGGCGATGGCGACGATGGGGCCCTGGACCTTGCGGCGAACCATTTCCCAGGTATGCGATTTCCCGTCACTGCCGATGTAGCCGCGCTCCACGAGCTGGATATGCTCGCCGTCGTAGCGAATGGTGTCATCGACGATCTTCATATTAGGAACGCGGGCGCAATGTCGGGAAGAGAACAACCTCCCGGATATTTTTCGTATCGGTGAGGAGCATCACGAGGCGGTCAATGCCAATCGCGGCACCGGCCGCTGGCGGCATTCCATATTCAAGCGCCTCGACAAACCCCTCATCAAGGGGGTGGGTCTCCGCCTCGCCACCCGCGCTCCCTTTCACTTGCGCTTCAAACCGCTCGCGCTGGTCGCGCGGGTTATTGAGCTCCGCGTAGGCATTCACGAGCTCGAATCCGCCGACCACGAGCTGGAAGCGACGGACATTCGGGGAACCAGGCTCAACGCGCTTGGCGAGCGGTGAAATATCAATGGGGTGGCCGATGACGAATGTCGGATGCTCAAGATGCGGTCGACAAATTTTTTTGTAGATTTCGTCCGCGATCTTGCCTTTCGGCTCCCCGGGTCCGGCCTCGATGCCGAATTGCCGCGCGCGATGCGCGAGCGCATCGCGGTTTTCATTCTCGTAGTCAAGCACCTGCCCGTAGCGCTTCAGAACTTCGGCAAACTCGATCCGTGCGAATTTCTCGGGGAATGCTATCGTCTTTCCGTCAGCGGCGATTTTCCCTTTGAGCCCTAGGCGTTTCAGGATATGCGCGAACGCGCGCTCGACGCACGCCATCATCGCTTCCTCGTCCCAGTAGGCGGCATACCACTCAACGGTCGTGAACTCCGGGTTATGGATCGCGTCAATGCCTTCGTTCCGGAAACTTTTCCCGAGCTCGTAGACGCGCTCGAACCCGCCGACGAGCAACTCCTTCAAGTAGAGCTCTGGCGCAATGCGGAGGTAAAGATCAACATCAAGAGCGTTATGGTGCGTGGCGAACGGCCGCGCGAGCGCCCCGCCGGCGATGGGCTGGAGCATGGGGGTTTCGACTTCGAGGAATTCCTCACTGTCGAAGAACTCGCGAACGGCCGAGACGATCCTCGAGCGGACCCGGAACCGCTCGCGGACATCCGGATTCATTACCAGATCCAGGTAGCGCTTGCGGAAGCGCTCCTCAACATCCTTCAAACCGTGCCATTTCTCGGGGAGCGGCAGGAGAGATTTTGCGATGATGCGAGCCGATGCGACCCGGAGCGACATCTCGCCGCGCTTGGTCTTAAACGCTGTGCCCTCTGCTTCCCAAAAATCCCCGATGTCGAGCGCGCCGAAAAGCTCGTCGTATGACTTCCCGAGCTCATCCCGCGAACAATAGAGCTGTATCTTCCCGGAGGCATCTTCGAGGTCCACAAAGGTCGCCCCCCCATGCTCCCGAAGCGCGCGGATGCGCCCGACCACGGTGACGGATCGCTTTGCACGCTCGATCTTCGCGAATTGCTTCCGGAACTCGCCAATCAAAAAATCCCGCCGGACGGTTGCCGGATAGGCATCATGGCCGGCCGCTTCGTACCGTTCCAGCTTCGCGAGCCGTTCGCGGCGGATATCCTCGAGGGCCATATGCGGTCATGCTAACACGCTTTTTCCCAGTTCGAAAGGCCTGCATGCAACCTACATGATGCAAGCGCCACGGCATCAGATTTCCAAGCACCAAATCCCTAACGATACCCGATTTCAAAGTTCTCAGTGGTCGAAAGCCGGACAACCTGCTCGGAACGCAGAGCAACAAAAAATCCGAGCGATCTCGCGACCACTCGGACCTTTTTCATTCTCTCCTGATTCCCTCACATAATCTTCGCGACTTTGTAGGGCTCGACACCTCCGGGCGTTTTGATCTCCACTTTGTCGCCAACCGCTTTCCCGAGAAAGGCCTGTCCCATCGGCGACTCGTTCGAGATCTTGCCGCCGACCGGATCCGCCTCCTCCGAACCGACGATGGTGAATGTTTCATCGCCGTGGCGCGAGTGCACCTCGATGGTCGAACCGATCTGAACGGCGCTCGTGCCTGTCGGTTTTTGAATGACGACCGCTTCGCGGATCATCTCCTCAAGGTCCTGGATCTTCCCCTCGTTCAAGGACTGCGCTTCTTTTGCTTCTTGGTACTCGGCATTCTCCGAAAGGTCGCCGAGGGCTTTCGCCGCTTCCAAACGTTCGGCAATGGCGCGTCGCTCCGCCGTCTTCAAATGCTCGACCTCCTTCTTCAACTTTTTCAATCCTTCGGCGCTGATGTATTCGGCCATAGTTGCGAAGCAACAATTAACAGGTAACAGTGAGCAACGAACAGTTCGAACAATCTTGTTCACTGTTCACTGTTATTTCTCACTCCGGGTCACTGACCATTCACTGTAGAGGTTGCCTCTGACGAAGTCAACCCTGTTAGAAAACTTATCCGCAACCTTGCTGTCGTTTGAATTGAGGGCTCCCGGAGAATTGTTTTTGATTCCCCAAAAGCCGGTCACATAGCCGGTAGTGTAATCACTATTGCTGTTAAAATCTCTTGTGTTGAAAACTTGCAAGTCCACATGATGATTCGCTCCTTTCGTTTCAAGAAAAGACATGAGCGCTACGAGAGCTTGTTCCGAATCCGCCTCAACCAAGTCGGTTGACTTGGAATCTATGGCGCCCAAAACATTGGCGGAAAGATAATCAATGGGCCTTGCCTGCCTTTCCGACAAATAGTGCGAAAAATCCACACTGCTTACAATAAAGGCGCCCTCGTCTATAACGCCTGCAAGAATCTTGCCAAATGCTCTCGCTTCCTCATTGGTTATGCTTGAACGAAAAATCAGAGGAACGATTTGCGCATCTGGGAATATTTTGCTTATCAAGAGAAGCTGGGAGTCGATGGAATGCTCGCGATCAAAAGGCGTCTCATCTTGCACAATAAAACCAGATGACTCCAGTTGCTCTATGATGGCTAAATTCGGCCGGAGCGTGCCAAAGGGCATGATAAAATCCGCTTTAGAAACGCTAATATTGCCGCGGCCCGCATCAATATGGTCTGGAGCGAGAATAACAAAAGTTTTAACATCACGAGTATTTCTCAATTTCGTATAGAACTCGGCAAGCAAAGGAATAGTGGCTGGAATATGGTGCGGAACTATCCCGCCCATGATTTTGTTCAAATCAATTTTAGCATCGCCATCAGTTTTCCCTATAGAGCTCTCTATAAATTCGGAATATTTGAAGAATTGCGACTGGTGGTACGCTTGAGCAATTTCTGATGCTCCTTTTCTATGCGGCAAGATAAAATACAAACCAACGCCCACTAACGTAAGCAGGGCGGTGGCAATGTAAATTTTGGGGGTCTGACGCATCATCGAATGGTTATGTTAGCTTCGTTAGATATATTTGTGCTCTCAAGGCTCTTTAAGGACTGGATAAGCGCTGGTTCTGCTTTATAATTTCCCTTAGACACTACCCGTGCATAGTAGAAGAATGGCCTCGGGTAATTCTTCCAGATAACGAAAGTCACTCGCTGATCTTCAATGTCCGAAGGATAATATGCATAACCCGAATAATTTGGGTTAAATGGAGTTCTTTGAAGATTAGTCACTGCCCGAAGCCCGCTCGGCAGGTAATCTATAATTTGATAGGCGCCCTCAAGCGCTCCAGGCGCAAAGGTTGGGACGATATCAACTCTCACTAAATCGCCATCAGAAAATTCAGTGGTTTGTCGGCCATCCACAGAATAACTGCGCGATACGCCAATTGTTGCATCTTTTTTGATTTCAGCCGGAGATGACTCTTTTTCGAAGTTGCTCACAAGACCAATGCGGCCCTTGATATCGCTAAATTGCAAGGTAGCAAGTTCATCGCGCGGAAGTTCTAATCGGAACACCTCATTGTTTTCAAGAGTTTTCGAGCCGCTTTTTGTCGAAGTTCGCCAAGAGAAACTTACTTTGTCGCCGCTTAATTTTGGCAAGGCGGCTTTGAGATATAATAGCACCTCAAAATTTTTCAGCGTCTCTTCGGGATAATTTTCTATCGCATATTGACCGAGGCCATCTGACTCTGGTTCAGATAAGCTTGCGGTAAGCCCGGCAAGCAAGGCAGTCGCAATGATATTGTCGTCTTGATTCTTTAATTTACTGACAAATACGAAAGGTTTTTTAGTGGTGAGAGTCGGTTTAATCTCTGTTTTGTAGTACGCTCGCGCCTCTTCTTTTGCTCCAAGATTATCAAATGCGAGCGCAATATAAACCTTGTCTAATAAAGTTAGGTTGCGATCGGACTTAATATTTTGAAGAGTAATCAAGATCGGCTCTTTGAAAGCAGAAAGTCCATAGAGAGCCCTAACGATACGACTTAAATCAGCTTTGCGATCAGTAAGAGAAACAGTCAAATATCGCTTTAGCGATTCTTTATCTGCGGTGGTTGATTCGTCTTTAATAAGATGCGCAAACTTTGCCGAAAGTTCCAAATCCTTGTCACTATATGGCAAGAGAGTAATACCCCCATCAAAAGTTTGATAACTTCTTGCGTCTACATCATCAATTTCAATTTTCTCGTCAAAGAATCTATTGAGATAGGTTTCCGCAAACCATTTCGCGAACTTTTGATCTATACGCGCTCCGCACTCGCAACCAAGCCAGCGCAAAACATTGTAAAACCTGCCGCGCTCGTATGAAGTAAAGAGAAGCTCGGTAAATCCTTTTGCCGCGCCTTGTATATCTGAAAGAGTCGGAGAAAGCTCATAAAATTCAGATGTGTTTTTCGAGAAGTAACTGCTCAATACATCAAGATCGCGGATAATCGCGTCGCTGTATCCGCTCGCGCTCGCAGAAATCTTTATCTGGTGTTTTCCCGGAGCAAGACCGCCGAGCGGGATTTCAATAACCTTACCGCCAGTTTTTTCTACTTTCTTAAATGGCAATGTCTCGCTTTCAATAGAATAAGTTATATTATTTTGAACATTGGCAGTACCGAAAACTCTTGCCCGGAGATTCAGATTGTCTCCCGCAAGATATGTCCTATTGAGAGCAGTTTCCACAAAAAACGGGAGGCCGACAGGAACAAAATTGACCGATTTCCCGGCAAATAAATCTTTGGTAACCGCTTGGGTAGTGAGACGCCATGAGGTGAGATTGTCAGGAACATCAAATGAAACTTCTGCGTAGCCGCTTGAATTAGTGCGAACTGATTTGTAAATAGCAACATCCCGGAAATCTTCTCTTGCGCCGCCTCCGCCTTTTTCTTCGTTGTGGACATAAATGCCATCAGCAAAATATGTGTGGTATTTATCCAATTCAATGTTATAGACAAGCGTCCACTTTGGAACAAACTTAAGCGAAGCCACTTTCTCTCTGGCGCCGTCGTTTGTAAGAAGCGTGTCTCCTATTTCTATCTCGCCGGCGTACTTCCATGTTCCGTTTACGAGCAACCTATGGTTCATGGTGATTTGCAATTTATTATTCACCACGAAATAACCGCTTACGACATGAGAGCTGATCCTTTTTATTTTTGCTTTCACAAATTCGTTCTGCGACCCTTCTTTCCATGTCAAAACCTCGTCGCCGATTCGTAATTTCTCAATATCCTCGGATCCGCCCGGCACTAACACACCAGTGCCGGCGACAAAACAGCCTTTTTCCGCTCCACCTCCGCCTTCAAGCAACGGACTGTAATGCGAGGATCGGATTATCAGTGAGGTGAAGATGTCTTGGTAGAGGTTGCTTGCGATATCTTTTTCTTCTGGATTGAGCGAAAATACTGCCTCATCAATCCCCGACACATTAACCTCGGATTGTTTCGGAGATCCGTTTTTGTCAGTAACTCGTATACTAAGATTTACTTTATCGCGCGGCCGGTAGCGTTCCTTGTCTTTTTTAACTTCTACATTGAGTTGGCGTTCGTCTGAGTCAAATGACAGATTCACTGGATAGCTGTTGATAAAACGAGATCCACTGAACCATACTCCGATAATATTTGCATTGGGAATATAAGCATCTTTGAAATTATCGCTATAATCTGGCGAATCGGTAATTTGATAAGAAATGATTCCATTATTAACCCGCATAAAGACGAATTTCCCCGATCCCGGCTGAAGTGCATTGCCGCCGTTATCCTGCATCTGAAGTCGGACCTGCTCGCCTAATTTGTACTCGTTTTTGTTATCAAGATTTTTAAGCGTTATCCCTCGGGAATCATAAAAACCGAAATACGAAAACGAGCCGCCATACACATAGTGTTGTCTTTCAATAGACCTTCCTTCCGCATCTTTTGTGGTAAAAGTTATACGGTAAGATTTCTTTTCTTCTGGCGTCCATTCATAATGGGCATTGCCAGCTCCGTCGGTAATGAGAGCGTCCTGTCGTATCGGCCGATACTTGGTTGAGTAGGAATACTGCGGATAAGTAGTTTTGTTAATAATGTCATATCCTCTGCCAATTTCTGTTTGCTTATAAATTATTTCGGTAACATCGGCCGTGATGCTCCAGCCCGGCACGGGATCGCCAAGATAGTTGTCGGAATCCCACCACGGCTGATAGTTCTGAACCTTATCCAAGACGATTTTCTTAAGCCAAAGATCAAATTTGCTGGTTTTATCGGAAAATGATTGCTCGCTTCTCAAATCTATGTGCGGCCCGAAAACCAGCACAGATACGCTCGAGTTAATTTCGCCTTCTTCGGAAACTGCGGGAGAAATGTTAATACCAAGATACCTTGGCCAGTAACTATATTGATCTTCCTGGTCTTCTGTCTTTACCGTGAAAGAACCTTCGCCGTCTTGATTGAGTTGAACTTCGCCGGAAATCTGGTTGTATAAGTAGCCGTTATATTCTAATTTCAAATTAGCCACGGGCGTGCCCTCAAAAAACTCTGCTTTGGCTTTGTAAGTAATTGTGTCGCCCGCAAAGACGGCATTTTTGTCGGCAGTAATAGTTAATTTATAGGCCGGTTTAACATAGGTTTCTACATTGACATTTTCCGAGACAATAATTTCGTCTCCACGCTTAACGCTTAATTGATACAACCCCGGCTTGAGATCAGCGAAGCTTATCTCGCCGGTAAGCGTGTAAAAATCGCTGATCTGCGCCTTTATCTCGCCGTAGACGGTAATATCATCTTTTGAGGTGCCATACCAGAATGGATTGGTAAGTTGAATCGTAACTTCTTCTCCTTTGATATCAGTTCCATTTCTTTGCTTTACAATACCCCAGAAATGCACTTTATCAGTCGGCAAGTAAATGCCTTTATCAAGCGAGAAGTAGTCCCACCAAGTGTCGGGCGGACTTACTTTTGAAAAATAGCCATACTCATTCTCAATTGGGATCGCGAGTTGTCTGCCGCTGACAGAAACGGTATAAAAGTAAGAAAGCGGAGAGTAATAATAGTAAGAACTTGACTCATCTTTGCTTCTGATCAACTGCGACGGTGTTTCAAACATCGCTACGCCATCGCTATTCGTTTTTCCTACGCTACCATTCTCAAACGAAACCTCGGCATTGGAAAGATTACTGCCGTTAGCCAAATCTCTTAGCCACAGGAGAGTTTTTGAACCGCTAATAGCCGAAAAACCGACAACGGGCGTTACCTGAAACCACGCTTGTTCGTGTTCATGGTTAACGATTACATCGGCAAGATAGAATCCTTCGCTTAATTTTTGCGGCACGCGAATAAATTTAACTCGCGTTTGTTCCTCAAGTTGCACATTTGATTCAAAAACTTTCTTATCAGCGGATGGCGTTACGGGATTGTAGGCATGATATCGCGTCCACTTGTTTTCCTCGTTCAGCGCGCCTTTATAAGCCGACATAAACTCCTGCATACTCCCAAATCTGTAAACAGTGAGCGGAACAGTGCTGATAGGTAAATTGGAATAATTAACCGCAAATGCCACCTCCGTGTCTGGCTTAAACTCCCAGAATGTTTTGCCGAAATTAAAATATGGGCGCGGCTGGTAGGTGTACTTTTCGCCGGTCTCAAATTTTATCTCGGTATCTTCGTTCAGCGTATCATCACTGCCCTCGGCTCTAATGCTAGCTTTAATTTTGATTGTGTAAACTGTTTGCGGATTTAATTCCTGGAGAGGAACAAAGACCAGAACATTTCGGTGTATTTCAAATCTTCCCTGAACAGACGGCGATATTTCAAAAGATTTTTCTGGGCTTAAAAGGTTTTCCCGATTGAAAGTAATCTCAATGCCGGTATTGGTAGGAGCGCCATTCGACTTATCCCGCGGCAATGAAGCGATCACTTGAAACGGCGCTTTAATCTGGTACGCCCAGCTATAGGCGCGGGTAGCAATTGGACCCTCGACAATTGTCACTGAATAAACTTTGTTTTCTTCAAGGGCAACGGCGGGCGTAATTTCAAAAACACTGCTCCCGCTGGAAATCTTCTTGATTGTGTATTCAGCTTTGGGTTCAAACTGAAGGTATTTCTGTACCACCGTTGCGCTAAGATCAGCACTGCTCTTAAGGATAAAGGTTGTATTTGGAACTACTCCTGCCGCATCGGCTATTTTAGGAGTAAGTTCAAACTCGGAGAGTTCTTCCTTGAGGATAACTTTTTGGTAGAAAAAGATGGCGCCGACAATCAACAAAATAGCGCCCAACATATAATAAGTTTGTGGACGATTGATGTGTGTTTTTAGAGTGTCAAAAAAACTTAAAGTGCCCGACTTTGAGTCAGAAATATGCGTGGCTGGCGCCTCTGGCGGCGTCTGAGAAGAATCCGATCCAATGGCTTTTAACGCTTCGGTAATATCCGCTTCTTGCCACCCAGCGCCAAGCAAAGACTGGCGAATTTCATCATTATTCGTTTTTCCAGATTTTTTGGCTTCTTGAATGAAATTTTCGAGTTCTTTGTTAACCACACTTTCATTATACTATCAACTTGATAAGCAGTAAAGCAAAGCCTTACAAAGTTTGGGTCTTTATGATGCTATAACTCTTGGTCGTCTCCTGCTTCGTAGTTCAAACTTCAACGGATCTAAAACCATTTGAAACGTAAACCCCTTATTCGTGTATGTGGCTACGATGACTAATTCCGCGGAACCACCGATTCGCTGCTGGACGAATTTTCGAACGGGGTCAACTGTGGATGGCGCGTATGCGTAAAGTAGTAGTAGAGCACTTCTTTGGCCACCGGCACCGCATCGGTCGAACCGCCGGTGCCCTCCTCTACGAGGACGCTTAACGCGAGCTCGGGCTCCTCGTAGGGCGCGAACCCGATGAACCATCCGTGATTTTTTCCGATGGCGCCGGTCTGCGCGGTGCCGGTCTTCGCGGCTGAGGTGAAGAAAAGATCGCTCAAGGCGCGCGCAGAACCATCGGTGACGGCCTGCCGCATCCCCTCGCGAACGATGCGGAGCGAATTCGGGTCCGCGAGGTGGTCGCGGATGACCTCGGGCTTGAACTCGTGGAGCGGGCGGCGCTTCTCGTCGATGATCGCGCGCGCAACGCGCGGTTTCCAGAGCGTACCGCCGTTGGCAATGGCCGCGGTCGAGACCGCGAGCTGCAGCGGCGTTGCCTGAAGGTCGCCTTGGCCGATGGCGGTAATGTAGGTGTCGCCGATGCGCCAGAGGGGATCCTTCGGCCGCAGTGTTTTCTTCTTTTCGGGATCGGGAATGAGTCCGGGAATCTCGCCGGGAAGATCAATGCCAAGAACGCTGCCCCATCCGAACCGTTCGAGATAGCGTTTGATGCGTTCGATGC
>Ga0155799_129_pt1 | contig 19897 bp, 25 predicted proteins | sample RifCSPlowO2_01_FD_107453 | JGI IMG/M metagenome (GOLD analysis project Ga0155799, IMG submission 107453) | Candidatus Kaiserbacteria bacterium RIFCSPLOWO2_01_FULL_53_17 | reverse complement strand
GTAGACGCGATAGCCGTCCGAGTCAAGATCCGAGCAACGCACCCAGACCTTCTCGAACAGACGCTCGTCGGTCGCCTTGTAGTGGCCGACCATGGTGTAGACCACAGCACGGACACTCGGGACTTCCTCGTCCTTACTCAACAGCTTGTTCTGCTCGTCCCAAGTCTTCGACGTGGAGTCGTCGACCGGGGTCTTGCGGATGAGCTGCCAGCCGACCTCGCCCTTCTCCTTCGCGAAGCCCTGCTTGTTGTACCAGTCCTGGTTGTAGAACAGGCCTTGGTCTTTGCAGATGCCGCGCATGTCGAGAAGTGAGAGCGGGAAGACCGCGACGAGAACGTGCGTATTCTTGCACGCCTCGAGCACAGACTCGGCGAACGGGATCTCGGCGAGATAGGCCGACTGCTGCTTCGAGGGGTTAACCCCGAAGTGCGCGATCGCCTCTTCGACACCGAAGAAGTTCTTGCCCATGATCTCGCGGGCGCGCTTCTGACTCGTCGACGGCTCGAAGCCGCCATTCGAAATCAGACGTACAACCTTCTTGGCGAGGTCATTGTCCTTCGAGTCGATGATCCGCTGGGCGAGATCTTCGCACAGACCGGCTGACTCGAGCTTGAGCAGGACTTCGTGTTCCTTATGCACCGACAGGGTACGGCTCACGATGGTTTCCATCGCATACCTCCACTTGTGGTTGATGCCCGATGCGTCGGACGGCGACTGTCTCTGATGAGACGAGCTTACTGGAGCCGAATATATATCAGCTGCAAAAAGCTCGTCTCAAGTAACCTTAAATTGCCAAAGAACTACCTTTTATCCTATCATATTTGTACCCTTTCGTCAAGGTGTGTGCCAGAACCTCCCAAAAACCCCTTGTTGGTAACCCCCTTCGCAAGCCCCTAAACCTAAGCTAAGGTGTTGGACGATAGCCCTAAAAGCGCTATTATGCTCACTGACAATTGAATATTGTTAAGTAGCCTAAACCCGTCAAGATTTGCTTGCCGGGCATGGTGAAAGTCAACCGCTACAGTGCAAAAAACTCCTCGTCCGGAGTCACTGTAGCGGTCGTATCCCGAAAGGGGTATGGGCTTGGCCGAAAGGCTAGGTCGCGACGGGCGGGGAGCTTTTTGCAACCCGCCCGAATTATCAGCAAAACCGCTACAGTGCCTTATGAATCAGAAAATCCTGCTCGGATCTCTCTTTGTTTTCAGTCTCTTAATTATCCCGTCAGTAACATTCGCCGCTTGGTACAACCCGTTCACGTGGTTTACGCCAGTCGCTCCTCAGAGCGAGATTGTGTTGGAGGAACAAACAATTCCTACCACCACGCCAATTGCAACCGCCGCATCTGATCCAGTTATCCAGTACGTTGAAAAGCCCGTTATCAAAGAGGTAGTAAAGACTGTTACGCAAACAGTCGAGGATCCTATAGTTCGTCAACAATTACAAGACGCGCTCGCAAAAAATACACAGCTCACAAACCAAATTCAAGAATATCAAAATCTGGTCAAACAATACGAATCGGCCAACCAGCAGCTGAATAGTAAATACGCAGACGCAGTCGGAGTCGCTGCACAATGCGTTGCCGCCCTGAAGACGCAGTCTACGTACACACCTCCTCCAACCATTCGCTGTACCTCGAACACGTCCACGATGGACGGTACGACCTTTACCATCTGCAACTGATATGAATTACTCTCCCTCGGACATTCAAAAGATGACCGAACCAAAGAAGTCAGAGATTGATCAGGTCATATCGGAGTACAAAGAATGGGTCGGTCAGATTAGATTATTTAATAACGCCACGCTATATGTATTTCTTGCATTTAGCGCGTTAGCTGGTTTTGGTTTATGGTATCTAGGTTTTCGAGGAGCATGGATTTTGGTACCCATCTTCTTCGGTGTTTATATCCTGTTCGAATTAGGGAAAAGAGAGGGACATATGGAAGGATATATGGACGGGTACTTTTCTGGAGCCGGATCGGGAGTCCACAGAGTTCTTGGTATTGATAAAGAAGGAGCCGAATTCATCGACCAAATCACAACAGACGCACAGTCCGCCAAGAGGCATAATCACTAAACGGTATGAAGATTACATCCATCTTTACAAAAGAGCTTAGGCCTCATCACATTGCGCTTATTGGTCTTGTCATCGTTGCGGCCGTGGCCACCGCCTATTATTTCTCAACAACAGAGCAACCACAAAACGACCTACTCGCTACAGACAAACAGATTTTTCTCTCAACCGAAGTTAGCCTTTCATACAATGATTTTCTCAAAGACCTTGAACAGGACTGCCCATACTACGAACCAAACGGGCTTCGGTATCGTGAGTGCCTCCTGACTTTGTTAGAAAAGCGCGAGCAAGAGATCGACGAATACCAAGTCAATCTTATACACGATCTCCAAGCCAACACCGACCCTCAATTCCTGACTGCTCGTCAGACGTTTATCTCACACCTTGAAGAACTTGGCGGCATGTGGAAACCATACCGCGACACTCTCTGCATGACGCAAGCTGATAAGAACTGGGGAGGGAGTAACCAGGGCGGGTTTTTCAACACGTGTCGGTTATACGAAACCACAAAGCACCAGATCCTTCTTGCGAATTTCAGAGATGAGTGGGTTCGCTAGCCGCCTACGAGTAGTCCCACAGATCGCGCGCCTCTCTAATCGCGCGTAAGCGTCGTATAATAGCGTTCTCTGGCGGCGATGTTTTTGTGTCACGGAGAACCTGCAGAAATAAGCGAAGGCTGTCTGCGGCAGCCGTCTCCATCGACTGATCCACGTCCTGCGGATTCTTCGGATCTGGTACTAACAATGATAGTGCACGAATCAGATGTGGGCAGTGATTGAATATCTTGAGCGTCGGCTCGCCATTTTCTTTGAGTCGCAAACGCTGGTTGACAGCGTCCCATCCCATAATGCGATTCTCGCCGCCCTTGGTATCCACGATGATGCCATGCCGCGCGTAGAGCTCAAACATACTTTCCGCAGCGCTTGGTGTGTCGAACGCTGTCGGATCCATAACGGTATACCGGTACTCTGGCGCTACCTGCTCTATGATCTTTGGCTTTCTCCGAATACTCTTGGCGTGTTCATCGGAATCACGACCGAAGGTGTAGTACTCGTCAATGACGTACACGCAACCATTTAAATCAACCGCAAACCAGAGACAACACGTCGTGCCGTGCTGGCCACTTGGGACAATTGACCTGAAGAGAAGCCACCTTGCACCCAGAGTGATTGGCTCAATAACGTGCCTGCTGATAGTAAAGTTTGGAAAGAATTGGCTCGTATCAGACGCAAGCACTTTTAAGACCACGATGGCGAAGGCATCAGCCAAGTCGTCATGCCGCTCTTTCCCGAATCCAATCAATTGCCGAATGAGAAGATCTGCTCCTTGTCGAGGGAAGAGTACCGCGCCCGACTGGATGGGATTGGCGGTGAGCGTGAGACGTGCCCGTTTGTCCTGGCCAAGCGTCTTGAACTCTTCGGCGGGAAGGTGCTGTGCTTTGAGGTGATCAACCAGGGCTTGCTGGTATCCGACATTCTCAATGTAGAGCTTGGTGTACGTTCCGTTGCCGAGCACCCGCGATTTTGCTTTTGCTCGTTCAACCGTTTTGGGAAAATTGAGTCGTTCGTTGAGAGGGTTCGGCAAGATGTAGATGCGAAGGCTCTGTCCTCGACCAAAGACTTTGGCGGAGACCATGGCGGTAAAGTCAGCGGATTCTTTTTCACTGATCGCAAGATCGATACCGGTCGCCGCGAACCGGAAGTCGGAGAGGAGGCCTTCGTGAGGGAGGGCGTCGTAGTAGCGAATCCATTCGGGGAAAACAATCTGATCTTCATCGGTGATGATGCGTAAGAGAAACTCGCGCTGCCATGCCGATTCATTTCCGACGAGACGTTTCTGCTCCTCGATGCTTTCTGTATTCGGGTATTTCCCGGGCCAGAGCGTCGCGCCGCTCTCATCAAGAAGCGGATACTGACGAAACATGCCGCTTCTCGCCTTCAATGCAATGTCATTCTTGAGTCGCATAAGAAGCGAATCATCGTGGAGAAGGTTGCCCACGACAACAACGCGCGTGTTCATGTCACCAGCAGGAAGCATTTCGCTCGTGAACCACTGATACGTTTTATCGCGTCCTTCTTGCGTCTTGGTCGAAGCGAGATCCTCCACGTCGTCGCAAATAATGAGATCGGGGCGGTGCTCTCGGTGACGCAGACCTCGAACGCTTTGCTCTGTCGAGGCAACGGTGATGCGAGCTCCCGAGCGGGAGAAGACAAGCGAAGACGCACCCCACTCCGTATCATGTTCTTCCTTGAAGGGACCAAGGTCAGTTTTGAGCAATTTGTTATTCTCAAGCTCCTGCCGCAGGTTCATCATGTGCTGCTTGGCCTGACTTCTCGTTTGGCAGAATATGATCACGAACTTCTTTTCCTGCATACCAAGGATGGACCACAGCGCATACGAGGTGGTGAAGATCGTCGACTTGCCCGAGCCGCGGAATGCGACCACGCAGAGGAGTTTCCACGCCAGATCTTCAGTAAGAGCGAAGAGTTCATGGTGGAAGGGGGCGGAGAGGCTCTTGATGTAGTGAGAAAGGTATACGGTGAAGAACCACTCATGGCTCTTACGTGTCACGGCTGCCCGCACCTTTCGGTCGGCGATAATTTGCTCAATCAGATTCGTCTGGTTCATATGCGGTTATCTGTTCAGAAGGCGCGACCATTTTCAACGCCTCGCGCACGACGGCCTCTTGTTCAGGGGTGAGCCGTTCGTCTTTGATGCTGATGCTGCCCAAGAGTTGGAGCTTGTCCGCATATTTCGGATGGCAGCGACTCAAGCGATACCGAATCGCGCCGAAGTGCGGTTTCTGATTCTTGATGAGGTTCATGAGCTGGGTTTCCGTCATGTCGTTCAGGAGATCGTCTCCTTCATGCATGGCCTCGTCAGCCACTTTTCTGAACTCGTCATCCTCGGACCGCCAACGAGCATACGTGGTACGTCCCACACCGGCTTTTTCGCATGCGATCGACACAATCGGCATCTTACGCAACTGAGCGAGGATCAATTCCTTCTCGCGCTGTTGTCGTTCTTGAATAGTGTTTTGTTTCTTTTCGTTGTTCATACCTCCTTGGCAGTGAGTTTGGTCAACTGCTCCCAACGCCGTATCGCCGTCCGGCAGTATTCCTCATCGACTTCGACCGCAAAGCATCGACGTTTTGTTTGCTCGCACGCAAGCAAGGTGGTCCCGCTTCCGAGGAAACCGTCATGCACAACATCGCCAATCTTTGAAGAGTTCAGAATGAGACGACGAATCAAACCAACTGGTTTGGAAGTGGGGTGGAACTTGCTCTTTGAGGGACGCGGATGGAAGAGGACGGATTTGTCTTTCGAGCGCCTGAATGTGTGCGTACCGTACCAGCCGTACACGATGAGTTCATGCTGAGGAGCGTAGTCGAGGCGGCCAATCACGGATTGCGATTTCACCCACACCAAGAGTTGCGCGAGCTTGAAGCCCGCTTCCAGCATGCCTTCGCGAAGCGACCACACCATCTTGTCAGCATTGAATATGTACGCGGCGTTCTGCCGAGCGAGGTGCGGCACAATTGCGTCGAGCCACTTTCGTGTGAACTCGCGATACTCGGCATGCGATTGAATCTGGTCGTTCGCGATTGCCTTGTCTTTGGAGAGTGTTTGAAAACCGCGTTTTGATTCAGCGACGGCAACTCCATATGGGGGGTCTACGAGTACGAGATCCACTTTCTCCTTGCTGAATAGTTTCTTAAGCAGTATCGCATCGCGGCAATCGCCATATGCAAGCTTATGCTCACCAAGCTGCCAGACTGTCCCGTACTCAAGCGATTTTTCGTGCTTTGGTTTTTGTTGCTTGTTCATACCTTTGAATGACTACGTCCACAAATACTGGTTCTGCATCGACCGTGTAGCAGATCCTTTTCATCGCGTCGCACGCCATGAGCGTTGAACCACTTCCGGCAAAGAGATCCAGAATAATCGCGCCGGGTTTCGTGCCGCGTTTTATCGGTCGCTCGTGCAGTGTCACCGGTTTTTCTGTGGGATGGAGATACTCCTGACCATTCACACGCTTTGCAAGCCAAAGATCGATTACATCCAATGTGTCGTCGAGCAGTTTGTTGCCCGACGGTGCGATTTCCTTGTTGAGGACTTCGCTGAAGTTTAGTGATACCGGAGAAAGGAAGGGTTTGCCGCGCGTCGCATACACGCAGGGCTCGTAGCATTTGTTGTATGCGACGCCGGGAGTGGGATTCGCCGCTCCTTTGATCCAGAGACAGACCCGCTTGTTCTCGAGACCAAGTTCCGCGAAGAGGCCTTGGAGCATGCCGATGTATTTCTGATCGCACCAGTAATAGACGTGAGCATCGGACTTGGAAACCGAGAGCGCGTTTTCGATGGAGCGTTTGAGGAAGGCGCGGTACTCGGCGTCCGTTTTCGAGTCGTTTACATTCCCGCCGTACGATTGTTTGCCGCCGACGCCTTTGTCGTAGTCGAGGGAGATATTGTATGGAGGATCTGAATAGATCATGTCGATCTGCGCCTTGCCGACGAGTTTCTTCACGAACGTTGTGTCGAGCGCGTCCCCACACGCCAATTTGTGAGGCCCGAGCGCATAGATATCACCAGTCTTTGCTTTCGATTTCTTTACCTTTTTGACCGCCTCATCGAAGTCGAAGTTGTCGTCCTCCGTCTCAAGCGCGTCGGCGAAGATGACCGAGAGGTCGGTGTCGTCGAATCCCGAGACGAGCATGGTATCGAGATCGAAATATTCGGAGAGGAGGTTGTAGTCCCAATCACCGTGAACACGATTGCTGGTTAATAAGTATTGCTCGTATTCCGCCTTCGTGAGCTTGCGGTTCGGAACTCGAACGTCAATCAATTCGTTCCCGCGTCCGAGCAGTTGCAAGACAGCGATGCGTTGGTGCCCCGCGACGATCTTGTTGTCGGTATCGATTGCAGGGATCTCAACAAGGCCGAACTTTTCTAAGCTTTGCGTCAGATCGGCAACCTGCTTCTCCGACATCCTACGAGGATTCTTTTTGAAGGGGAGCAAGTCCTTCACGAGGCGCTGCTCCGTGAGCCATGACAATTTTTTCATGGTGCTTTTTCTACTAGCTGTTAATAGCGATGCATGTCTCGCTTTTTCAGCTAATAGAAAAAGCTCTGATCACACATCAAGACTCCAAGTTTTTACCTGGAGTACAAATGTGTAGTCAGAGCTCCTTTAGTTGCGCTCTCAAGCCGTCTCGTATGCGACGGCATCTCTATCTCCTTCAACCGACGAGCGGTTGCAGGATCGACCTTTCGGTCGGTGGCATTTTTGGCAAGCTGCCGCGGACTTTATTCCCTTACAGGAATTCTCTTGCGAGACCTATGCTGGCGCCACGGGAGTGACCCAGACTTGAACCAGAGATAGAAATTACAACCTACTTATCAATGAACGCGTACCGAAAATCAGTACACAGCAATTATACAGGAAAAACGTAGCGCAAGAGTCCTGCTGTCCACAACAAGGCGACACTTTCTCGGGAAGGCAAATGGACGTCGAAAACACGCAAATGGTGTTCCGATTGTTCCATTTGTCTCACTTCCTAAAAGCCGACCCCCTATGCGGAGGCCTCAGCGGGCTCCTCAAAAATTCGCTAGAATACCCTTATGGGGCCTTACTACCAAAGTTTGAACTGTTAGCACACCGACTTCGCTCGCCGAAGCGAGCTACGTCGGACGATGTCCGCCAAAGCCGTAGCGACGGCATGACGCAGTCCGACAGTTCGCGAAGGCGAGATGAACACAGCATGCATATTGTGTACATTTTGGAATGCGCCGATGGGAAGCCTTACACTGGTTGTACGGATAATTTGGATGAACGTCTCAAACGTCATGAATTAGGGTATGTACCAGCAACAAAAGACAGGCGGCCAGTCAAATTGGTAACGCATATACTTTTTGACAACAAGTACAAAGCATTTGCACTTGAGAAATATCTTAAATCTGGTTCTGGTAGAGCCTTTGCCAACAGGCACTTACTATGACCCGCATCATGGTGTTCGGCACGTTCGATATGATCCATCCCGGCCATGAGGATCTGTTCCGTCAGGCGCGCGCGCTTGCTCGCCCCGAGCACGGTCGAGGGGCTGATGAACCGTTTCTCATCGTCTCCGTCGCGCGCGATAGCGCCGCGGCGCGACACAAGGGTGCCGCGGCGCGGCGGAACGAGCGAGAGCGCCTTGAGGCGGTTCAAAGCCATCCACTTGTTGATAAGGCGCTCCTTGGCGATGAAGAGGGCTACATGACGCACATTAAGTATGAAAGACCCGACATCATCGCGCTCGGGTACGATCAGAGCGGCGAATATGTCGAGCGTCTCGAACAGGATCTGAAAGCGGCGGGGCTTCCGACAAAGGTCGTGCGTCTCGTACCATTCAAACCAGAAACTTTCAAAACCTCAAAACTCCGTTGAGTGACGTATCTTTTTCTCACGCTTTATACACGATACTTTATACGGCATACTGTCTCCATGCGTTTTCTTGGCATTGATTACGGCGCGAAGCGCCTCGGCATCGCCGTTTCCGATGAGAAGGCCGGCTTCGCGTTCCCGAAGGAGACCATCCCCAATGATGCGAGTGCAATCGACCGCATCACGAAGATAGTAAAAGAAGAAGAGGTGAAAGTGCTTGTGATGGGGGATACGCGCGCCGCAAACGGCGCGGAGAATCCGATAACCGAAGAAGCTGATGCGTTTGCACAGTCTCTTTCACGCCATGTCGGGCTGCCGATCGAATGGGTGCGGGAGGCGTGGAGTTCCGTCGAGGCCGCACGCTTCGCGCCCAAAGGTAAAGAGCACGACGATGCTGCCGCGGCCGCCATCGTCCTCCAGCGATTCTTGGATATGCGGCGTCAACCGGAAACCGAAGAAGAGCTCTAAAGTATGCGAGAGCGACTACAGGGCGCCGCGCCGTACATTCTTATCGCGATTCTCGCGTTTGCAGGCACGCATGTATTTCTCAAAAGCGAGGTTGGCACATCATTTATTGCGCGGCTCCAGGGCGACGAGCGAACGGTCGCGTCACTCTTGAGGACGGATCCCTGCCCCTCGGATGCAGCGAGCAGTCTCGATTGTTGGGATGCGTATTATCAGGCTCTTTTAGAGCAGTACGGCTCGCACGTGGCGCTTTTCGAACTGAAAGCGCGGTACGAGGAAGGCGGCCCCGTTAAAGGCGGCGCCTCTAACGGGGTAAACTATCCGCGCCTTTTCTGCCATACGCTTCTTCACCCTATCGGAGAGGCGGCAGCCAAAGAATACGGGAGTATCGCAAGCGCTTACCAAAACGGCGATACGTTCTGTCGCGCCGGTTACTACCATGGCGTATTGGAAGGCGTCTTCGGCGAAGATGACGCAGAGGAACTTCTCTCAAAATTAGACTCGATATGCAAAGAGGTGGAAGGTAAGGAGCGCTACTCGTACGTGTACTTCAGCTGTGTCCACGGCATCGGGCACGGTCTCATGGCATTCTTCTATCACGACCTTTTCGAATCGCTTGAAGCGTGCGGCAGGCTCTCCATGGAGTGGGAACAGTCGTCATGCTACGGCGGCGTCTTCATGGAGAACGTCATCAGCGACAGCCCGGATGAGCCATCGAAATACTTGAAGCGCGATGACCCGCTCTATCCCTGCAATGCCGTCGAAGACAAGTATCGTCATCAGTGCTATCTCATGCAGACGTCGCACATGCTTGATCTGTACGACGGAGGGTTTGACCATGTGTTTGATGAATGTTCGGAGATCGAAGAGAAATATCGGATAACGTGTTATCAGAGTCTCGGCCGCGATGCGTCGGGATGGTCATATGGCTCTCCAGAAGACGTGCTCGGGTATTGTGCAGAAGCAAGAACGCAAGAACAGAACATCCAATGCCTTATCGGCGCAGCGGTTGATTTCATCCAGTCAGTGGGGGCGGAAGCAGCCCGCGATCTCTGTAAGAGAGGCGACACAGAAGAGGCGCAAAAGCTGTGTTCAGAAGCCGTAGAGTACCAATTAAGCTTGCTGTAGGTAATCCACCGCGCCGCCTGTGCAAATGGCATTTCCTGGTATCATACTAAGCATGGATGCCAAAGATATGCACAGCAGAGGGACACATACACTTATTGGAGTAGGGGCGGTGCTGGCAGGGGTTGCTCTCGGGTTTACTGTTGTCTATTTTGATACCGCCCGTGATACAGGCATAGTTGCCAATGCGCAGGGACAATGCAAACAACAGGAAGACACCTGCGTCGCTAACAAAACTCCCTATCAGCAATGTCACCAGAAATGGACTCAGTGTATTATGAGCAAGTGTAGCATAGGAGGGACGGGGGCGGGGCAATGCAACAAGGATCCTGATTGCCAAGATGCATGTACTGAATCTTCTTCGGGTGTAGCAGGTAAGATCAGTTGTTGCAAAGGAGAACCCAAGCACAACAATCCCTGCAAAGACGAGGTTGATGGCAAATGTAATCCGATGATGCCGATGATGGGAGGTATGCCGCCGATGTTACCTATGCCGATGCCTATGCCCGACATGCCGATGCCTCCCCAAGACGGATGCGATCCATTTAGGAAAGACGACGCACATGCGTCAACGACGGCAACCTCAACTCGTCCAAATATAGAATTTCCCTGTCCGAGTTCGAGTCAAAGCGGGGTGGGCGGTCTTCTCAATAGCTGGTTTGGGGCCGATACGTACACATCAGGCTCGGGAAATTATCTGCAAAACACTGCTCGTTCAGCTGCCGATAAGCTTTGGTCGTTCATTACGGGTGATGACACCAACGAGAGCACGCAGACAAGCGGTTCTCAAAACAGCGCAAGCACGCAGACGAATGCCGCAGCGAACTCTCCATTTTCAGCATCTGGCGCCAATAATTCCGCGCAGCTGAATGCGCAGTCAGGAGGGACGCAAAATACCGCCTCGCAAGGATCATCGTTTCTGGCAAGCCAGGTGACCGGATTCAGTGCGGAGCTTTCTACGCAAGACGCAGTGTCGTCTGAATCATCCGGATCATCCAGCGTACTCACCACCATCGGGGAGATGCTGCGTGGGATAGAAGCGCTATTGAGGAATATGCTCTCTTCATTATTCAGTACCGATGTTCCTTCGCAGCAAGACACGGATGCCTCGTCCGGTATATTGTTCTCGATTGCCCGCATGCTGGACGTGATGGGGGCGATACTGAAGAATATGTTTTCTTCGTTGGTTTTCTAGCCTTCTGCCCATACGGACCCCGTTAGAGGCCCGCGTATCCCCGGCATAATTCATGCACGATCAGACGACACAATCAGGTGCTTCAGAATTGGTACAAGCCTCTAACGGGGTGGAGACGATTTCCTACGACGATTTCGCGAAGCTTGATATCCGCATCGGCACTGTTGTCGCGGCCGAGCTTGTGCCGGAGACGGACAAACTCATCAAGTGCACTATTGATTTTGGTGATCCGCAATCTGGCGGAGGTAAGCGCACAATCGTCTCAGGAATTGCAAAGTGGCGGAAACCTGAAGAGCTCGTGGGGAAGCAGCTCCCCTACATCGTAAATCTCACGCCGCGTATCCTCCGTGGCATCGAAAGCCAAGGAATGCTCCTCGCGGCTTCTCCGGGAGGTGAGGGGCTTGCGCTCCTTCTTCCGGATGTGCCGGTGCCCAACGGCACGAGGCTGAAATAGCTATCCGCCCCATCCTCGTTTTTGTTTTTTGTTCTCTGTTATACTTTTTCATATGCTTCTCTCTCGCGCGCTTGCGCGGTGGTTCCCGGTCCCGCAACTTCTCGTGCCGCGGGCGGCAGGAGTTGATATTACGGATGCATCGGTGAAATGGCTCTCCTTTGCGCCGCGTGGGAAGGGGACGCGGATCGCGTCATACGGCAGTGAGAAGCTTCCCGGGGGAATAGTTGAGCGCGGGAACATCAAGGATACGCAGGCCTTAGCGGACGTACTTAAGGGCATCCGCAAGCACGAGAAGTTTTCCTTCGCGCATGCCGCGCTTCCTGAAGAGGATGCATACGTCTTCAGCATGCATGTGCCGCCAGGAAGCTCGCGCGCGCAGGCGCGCGCCATGATCGAATTCGAGCTCGAAGCGCGCGTTCCCATCCCTCCCGATCAGGCAGTCTTTGATTACGATGTGGTGCACGGGCACGACGAGAACGGGGAGGAGATCGCGGTCTCGGTCTTCCCGCGCGACCTTGCGGAGGGGTACACCGAAGCCTTTTCAAAAGCAGGCATTGAATTGCTCTCGCTTGAGATCGAGGCGCGCTCGATCGCGCGGGCGGTCTCGCAAAAAGGGCGTGACCTCACGACACTCCTTGTTGATTGCGGCTCCGCGCGCACCGGCGTTGCGATCCTCGTCCACGGCATTCCCATTTTCACTTCCACTATCGACATCGGCGGGCAGCATTTGAGTAAGGCGGTCATGGACGCGCTCTCGGTCTCCGAAGAAGAAGCGCAGGTCTTCAAGAACGAACACGGACTCGTGCCTCACGATCCCGCATCGAAAAAGGCACTCGAAGCTTTGGAGCAGGTTGCATTCTCGCTTGCCGATGAGCTCGGACGGCACTATCGCTTCTGGGAGACGCGCCGGAGCGAGCGGAACGAGCGCTCGATGCCCGTCGAGCGGGTGTTCCTTCTCGGCGGCAGCGCGAATCTAAAGGGGTTCCCCGAATTCATCGCAGGGAAAGTCCGCGCGCAGACCGAGCGGCCGAACGTCTGGCGTAATGCGTTCTCATTCGACGAGTACATCCCACCCATCGATTTCCGGACGTCCTTTCAATACGCAACTGCGATCGGGCTCGCGCTGCGAAGCAATCGGTAATATGTCGAACGTACTTCCCACAGAACATAAAAAGAAAGAAACGGGACGCCTGTGGACGCGTTTTCTCCTTGCGGGAGCCGTCATGCTTGCGGGAGGGGCTGTTGTCGCGACGCTCGCTATCTTACCCGCGTTTATCTCTGTCAGGATTGCCCGCGCGGGCATCGAGACCTCGGAAGCGGCGCGCCTCGCGAGCGGGGATCAGAGCGCCGCAGCGCGCGCGCAGGTGCTTCTTGGCATTCTCGGTTCGATCGCAGCCGCGACCAGTTCTCCTTCGGGGGTGCTCGCGGGGGCGCTCTCACTGAAGCCGGCGAATATATCGGTGAACACGATCATCTATACGGGCGGCGGGCAGGGAAAGATTGTTCTTTCAGGAGTTGCAGGGCGCAGGGAAGCAGTGAGCGAATATCGTGATGCCTTGTCAGGGTCGGGCCGCTTTGTGGATGTGGCGGTGCCGGTTGCCGCGCTCGTGGGGACGCAAGAAGGCAAATTTACCATCACGCTCTCGGGTTCTTTTTAATGCGTATGATGCGGCTTTTAGCATGGGGAGGACTGGCGATCGCACTTACGCTCTGGGGGGCTTTTGGATTTCTCCTCTACAATCTCTCTGGCGAGCGGGCGGAGCTCGCGCGCGCGCGCGACGCGGCGCGCGAGGAAGGCCTCCGAGGTGAATCGGCAGCGCGCCTGCGCGCGACGATACAAGACTCTGAAGCAGAGCGCGCCGCGCTTGAGAGCGTCGTCCGAGTTCCCATCCTTGAGGCTGTTGAAGCGATCGAGAGTGCGGGGAAGAAAGCAGGAGCGGCGGAAGTATCCATTGGGAACGCGTCGCCGAGCGCGGGCATGCCTGCGGGCGTCATGGCAGTCTCGGTTGTCGTGAACGCTCGGGGGAGTTTCGCGGCCCTCGTGCGCATGCTGAACGTCCTTGAGACGCTTCCCATCCCCTCGACACTCGAACAGTTCGAACTCGAGAAGGTTGATTCTTCGTGGCGCCTTACGGCGCGTCTGCGGCTCATTGTCGCTTCTTCCACGCTATGAGGTTCGAAACCGATTTTCAGATGAAAGTACGCGATGCGCTCGCGGCACGCGATGAGCCCGAGGCGCAGCACCTTCTCGCGAGCGTGTATTGGAGCATGCTCGTGTCGCTCTTCGCCATCATTGTTGCCGCGAGCGTCGCCTACGGACTCTGGGAATTTGTGTGGGCACCGGCGGATGACGAGATGATTGTAAGCGCGCGTCCGCAGGCGGCATTCACGCGGACGGAATTACAGAAGACACTGCAAGGATTCGATGAGCGGCAGGAACGTTTCGATGAGCGCATGGTAGCGCCGGTCTCTGTGAAGGATCCGTCTAAATAAACGCTTGTAGCGAGTAGCTTGCCTGCCCCGTAGCGAGCTTTGCTCTGGTACCGGGGTAGCTGGTAGGATAAGATTGCCCTAAACCATTTGTTTATAAGTGGTCGGGCGAACAATGCCCTGCATTGTTTTTAGCCCTCGTAGTTTAATGGATAAAACTCCGGACTTCTAAGCCGGCTATGGAGGTTCGATTCCTCCCGAGGGCATTGAGCAAAGCGAGATGGCCGAGAGAGGAATCGAACGAGAAAGGGGTCGGGAAAACATCTTGTTTTCCCGTGGAGGAAGGAATGGGAAAACCGTGGGCTCCCGATTTGTCTACGCTTGCGTAGCTACAAATCGCAGTACCCTTTGGGTATTTCCCAGGAGTTCGTATTCCTCCCGAGGGATTGTATAGTAGAACCGTTGCGCGGTTAGCTCAGTGGTAGAGCAACGTCCTTACACGACGATGGCCGGGGGTTCAAATCCCTCACCGCGCACATGCAAGAATTCCACGCCATAGTTTCCGGCCGCGTGCAGATGGTGATGTTTCGCGATTTTACGTGCCGCAAGGCACGGAAACTCGGCGTTGTCGGTTTCGTCCACAATCTCAAAGATGGGACTGTCGAGGTCCTTGCGCAGGGTTCGAAGGAAAGCCTTTCGAATCTAATCGAATATCTCCATAGCGGATCGCTCCTCTCAAAGGTAAAAGAGGTGAATGTCGAGTGGCGAGAATCCGGGAAAATCTTTGACTCTTTCGAGATTGTCTATTAGGTTACTTAGATGTCTGAACCAAAGCCGCACCAAAAACCGATTGAATGTATCGGCATCATTCTTGATGGGAATCGCCGCTGGGCGAAAGCGAAAGGCCTTCCGACTTTAGAAGGTCATCGTCGTGGTTTCGAGAACCTGAAAATGACAGCCGACCTGGTGCGTGACCGCGGCATCCCACATCTTGCGGTTTACGCATTCTCAACGGAAAATTGGAATCGTTCCGAAAAGGAAATTGTATATCTCATGGACATGATCCGGGAGGCAGTTCGTGGCAATACGCAGGATTTCGTCGACAAGGGATTCCGCGTCCACTTCGTCGGAGATCGTTCGCGTCTCGACAAAGATATCCAGGAAATTCTACAAAAAGCGGAAAATGACAGTGCACACAACAATCTCCTTACGCTCTGGGTATGTCTTTCATACGGAGGGCGCGCCGAGATAGTCTCTGCCGCCCGCAGTGTCGCGGGGAAAAGCGAAGAAATCACTGAGGAGACGATAGTACAACACTTATGGACAGAAGGAATGCCGGACCCAGACATCATTATTCGCACCGGAGGACAGAAACGGCTTTCTAACTTCCTTATGTGGCAGTCTGCGTACAGCGAACTATTCTTTCTCGATACACTCTGGCCTGACTTTGGCGAGAAAGAGCTTGATGAGGTACTATCGGAATTCAAAGAGCGGAAGCGTAATTTTGGAGTATGAATATCACACCAGAGAGCTGCAACAAGGCTTTGAAAGAAATGAGCGTCATCGTTGACGCTGAACTTTCACGCACACTGGAAGAGCGGGCGAAAGGTCCTGTTGCACACATGTACAACATGCTCCGCTATTTTTTAGGATATGTGGATGCGGATTTCGTCCCGACGAAGGAAGAAAGTGGCAAACGATTCAGGCCGTCACTTTGTCTACTTTTAGCTGATGCATACGGCGCGCGAGAAAAAGCACTTGAAGCGGCCGTGGCCATCGAACTCTTTCATAATTTCACGCTTATTCACGACGACGTGGAAGACCGAGATGAGTATCGACGCAACAAGCCGACAGTTTGGAAACTCTGGGGAATAAATCATGCGATTAACTCCGGCGACGTGCAGTCGCTTCTTGCGACGGAGTGGATTACGCGCGCGGCGCGTCAGTCAGACGTTGGCGCACGACTTGCGAAGATCCTAACCGAAGCTTTCATCGAAGTCGGGGAAGGACAACATCTCGATTTTGAATTAGGGGAGAATTCCCTGGAAACCGACGCGGTGAGCGAGGAACGGTATTTTCTCATGACGGAGAAAAAATCAGGCGTACTCGTGCGCGTTTCTGCCGAAGTGGCGGGAGTTGCAGGAGGCAAGGATGAAAAAGAGTGTTCGCATTTGCGTGAGTACGGAACTTATTTCGGCATGGCGTATCAGATGGCAGACGACTATCGTTCGGTATGGACCACTCAAACAGTAACAGGGAAGGATACACATAGCGATATCCGCGAGCACAAGCGGACACTCCCTTTTTTATATACCTATACAGAACTTACCAGTGGGGCAAAAAATCGCCTGAAAGAGCTTTATTCACTTTCTCGACAACTTTCAGAAAGCGAAATAGTGGAAGTGAGTGTTCTTTTTGATTCGACGCATGCGCGTGAAAAAGTGCGAGCGAAAATTCATGAATACGTTTTTAAGGCGAAACAAGCGGCCGAGGAACTCACTATTCCTGAAGAAACACGGGCAATCCTGATGGGTCTTATCGACATGCTCGTTCCGGAGGGCAGTGAAGAGACACAGGCCATTTTTACGGAAAGCATCCCTATTGCTCTCATATAAATAACGTGTTAAAGTCTTCGGACTATGGCCGCAGCGAAGGCAAAGACAGGAAGCAAGATCTCGGATCTGAAATCGGGGGATACCGTGCGCGTCTGGCAGAAAATTGAAGAGAAGGGGAAGGTCCGTCTTCAGGCATTCGAGGGTCTTGTCCTCGCGCGAAAGCACGGCAACGAAGCCGGCGGCACATTCACGGTGCGCAAGGTCTCCGGCGGTGTCGGCGTGGAGAAGATCTTCCCCGTGCATTCGCCGATGATCGACCGCGTGGAATTGGTGAAGCGCGCACGTGTGCGCCGCGCAAAGCTCTACTTCATCCGCGAGAAGGTCGCGCGTGAAGCGCGCCGGCAGCTCCGTCGAGCAAGACTTGTTCCTCCGAGCGGTGAGGCTGATGTGAATGTCGAGACCCATGCGGAACCAGAAGCGGCTCTCGTTGAAACTGGAACTCCTGAAGAAAATAAGTAATATAGGTTAGTTGCCCAGGTGTCGGAATTAGCATACGAGCTACCTTGAGGTGGTAGTGCCAGCAATGGCGTGCAGGTGCAAGTCCTGTCCTGGGCACTACAGAGTATGGATAAGATATCGATTCTGTCGGATTTCTCACGGACGATTCTGCATCCCAAAGATACGAATTATACCGGCGGACTGAACGCGCTTCACAAGAAGCTTGGCGCAGAACTCGGCGACGCGTATCGGGTGCTGGATCACTTTGAGTTCAACACCGAACTGATGGATTTTTATCGTTCATTAACGGATGTATCTGTTAGCGTGTTTACAACGGACGTCATCCAGGATCACCCGCATATCAGGCCGGAACTGGAAGCGGTGTTTGAGAATATTTTTGCGGCCAACAATCTGGGGGTCAGCAAGAAAGACCCAAATGCGTATCTTTCCGTTGCACGGAAATTGAATGCGAGCCCGTCGAGCATCGTGTATGTCGACGATCAGCGTGCGAATAACGAAGCGGCGCGAGTGGCAGGAATGAACGTTGTGCATTTTGATGGGAATACCCCTCTTGTCATTGAGAAGATAAAGCACTTGCTTTCGAAATAAGCTCCCGAACGCTTGCTATCATACTTTCATGCGAAAGTACCTTCCCAAGTCGACGGAGGAACTTCTCCATTGGTACGAGCGGTATATATCACCGCTCACGCTCCTTATCGCGTTTACCATCGATACGCTTGCGTTCCGGCGTGAGGATCTCTTGTTAAGCAACCTCCTCCTCTTCGGGTATCTCGCGGTCGTCGCAACGAGCATCATTCTCTACCACCTGATCCAATCAGGTCGCGTGCGGGGCGAGCCTTTCCTCACCATCCTGCCGTTTATCCCCGTCGCGATGCAATTCGGTTTCGGCGGCCTCTTCAGCGCCTTTGTCATCCTCTACAGCCAGAGCGCGGCCTACGCGACAAGCTGGATTTTTGTTGGTGTTCTTGCCGTACTTCTTGTTGGTAATGAACGCTTCAGAAAACTCTACACTGGCTTCGTATTTCAGACGAGCATCTTCTTTGCGGTCTTGCTCTCGTTCCTCATCTTCTTTCTGCCTGTTGTCTCTGGAAGAATCGGGACGACGATGTTTCTTGTGAGTGAGGCGTTTGGCATCCTTCTCATAACTGCGTTCGTCCGTGTATTCGCGGTTCTCGCGCCCGAGGCATATCGTGCTGCGCGCGTAAAGCTCCTCCAGAGCCTTGCTTCCATCTTGCTTCTTTTCAACATCCTCTACTTCACGAACGCGATTCCGCCTCTGCCGCTCGCACTTAAGGACGCGGGCGTGTATCACTCGGTGAAAAGGATGCAAGGTGAATATCACCTGCAGGCAGAACCCTTGCAGTGGTACCAGCGCTACCTCCGCTACAATACGGTCTTCCACAAAGCGCCGGGGGAGACTGTGTACGTGTTCACGTCGGTTTTCGCGCCGACGCGGCTTGCGACGACGATTACCCACGAGTGGCAGTTCTACGACCCGGCTCTCAAGGATTGGCTCACGACGAGCGAGGTAAGTTTCCCCATCCAAGGCGGTCGCGATGGAGGGTATCGGGGATACACGCTGGAAAATGTAACGGTGCCCGGCGACTGGCGGGTAAATGTACGAACCGGCGATAATCGCCTTATCGGCAGGGTGTCGTTTGCCGTCGAAGACGTGGCCGAGCGCATCGCGACGAATGAGGAAATACGTTGAAGGATGATTCACTTGGTTATGCACAGGTTTCTAGATACCACAAGCCCATTCATTACCATTTCAGATAGAATAGGCGCATGGCTCATGTTAGCTGTGCGGTTTGCGGTAAAGAATATTACGCAAAACCATGGCATTTGAAGATTGGGTGGGCTAAATATTGTTCTCGAGCGTGCACCAATATCGGTGTTAGAAAGGGCAAGGAAGTCAAATGTTCTATCTGCGGTAAGGCGATTTATCGACAGCCAAAGGATCTCCTACGGTCAAAGAGCGAGAAATATTTTTGCAGTAAGCACTGCCAAACACTGTGGCGAAATCATACGTTTGTAGGAGAATTGCATGGAAATTATAAAAGTGGCCGTGCTGCATATCGAAGCATATTGAGTCGCACGGAACGTGAGCGAATTTGTCAGCTTTGCAGAACGGATGATACGCGATTATTACAAGTTCATCACATAGATCGAGATCGAACAAATAACAAGACGATGAATCTTGCATGGTTGTGCCTCAATTGCCATTTTCTCGTTCATCATTATGATGTGGGGCGTGATCGTGGTCTACTGGTAGAGCGATTGTAGTATGGTGCCTATGGTGTAACAGCAGCACTTCAGCTTGTGGAGCTGGCAGATCCGGGGCAGAACCGGATAGGCACCCCATGAAAGAAAGACCTCGAGCGCTTAAAGAATACATCTCGTCCGTCTTGGATGACATTGAAGGCGCGCTTAAGGAGAAGAAAGGGTATTCGCTGCAGGGTTCGGTCAAGTTCAGCATTGTGCGGTCGTGAATACCGAAAGCCACGGTGGGGGCTTTAAGGTATATGTCGTCGGGGCCGAGGGGAAGTATAAGTCTGAGGAAATAAGCCATATTGAGTTCTCCATCCATCCTCCTCGCCCGTAGTTATACAGACGTATCCCCTCAGCGCACAACGATTCCCAATTGTAGCGAGAGTAT
>Ga0155799_133_pt1 | contig 19926 bp, 20 predicted proteins | sample RifCSPlowO2_01_FD_107453 | JGI IMG/M metagenome (GOLD analysis project Ga0155799, IMG submission 107453) | Candidatus Kaiserbacteria bacterium RIFCSPLOWO2_01_FULL_53_17 | reverse complement strand
GGGGGCTGCGTGCGTTCGGTCTCGAACGTTCCGTCCTCACGCTTGCGACCGTCGTGTTCTCAAGCTGGGTCCTACGACTTGCGGCGGGGACGCCCCTGCAGGTCCTCGTTGCGGATGTGTATTACCACGGCGGCATCCCTGCGCGCCGATTCGGCATTGACGCACGGGCTTTCGAGCAAGCGGCAGATGCGGGGCATTTCGTGGACGAATACACTGCGCTCAAGGAAATGGGGATGGCGCTCGGGAGGATTGTGACGTGCATTCTTTTTATAGCACTTCTCTTCCTGGGGAGCGTTACTCTCGCCTTTGGAGTCTGCATTCTCGCCGCGGGTGCCGCTGCCGCTGCATCGGTCGTTCTCTCGCATCGTCTCACGAAATCAATATACTGAAGCGGATGGCACGCATACTGGGCGAGAAGTTCTTCGCACGATCTGCGGTTGAGGTAGCGCCGGATCTTCTCGGGAAGCTCTTAGTGCGTCAGCGCGGGGGAGATGTTAAGCGGTATCGCATCGTCGAAACGGAAGCCTATGAGGGGCCCTTGGATAGGGCGAGCCACGCCTCGCGGGGAAGGACGGCGCGGACAGAAGTGATGTTCGGCCCGCCAGGAAGATGGTACGTCTATTTCGTCTACGGCATGTACGACATGCTTAATATCGTGACCGGTCCTGAGGGTCATCCGGGCGCGGTTCTCATCCGCGCCCTGAAGCTCGATCCGTTGCATCTCGACGGCCCGGGGAAGCTGACGAAGGAGTTGCAGATAACGCGTGCCTTGAACGCCCGGAAGGCCGCGCCTGAGAATGGCCTCTGGATCGAGAACGCACCGAGGGTCTTACCGAAATCGATCGAGCGCACGCCACGGATCGGCGTCGCGTACGCAGGAGAGTGGGCCAAGAAGCCCTGGCGTTTCGTCCTCAAGTATTGAGAAGCCGTTCAACAATCTTCTTCACAACTGCGCCGTCAGCGTTTCCCCCGAGCGCTTTCATCGTCGCTCCCATGACCTGCCCCATCTTCGTTTTGTCAGCACCCATTTCAGCAATCTTTTCGTTTGCAACTTTTTCGACTTCCTCTTCGCTCGCCATGTGAGGGAGATAGGTTTCAATGATCGTAAGCTCGCTTGACTCCTTCTTGGCAAGTTCCGGCCGATTGCCTTTGGTGAATTGTTCGATGGAATCCTTGCGTTGTTTAGCAAGACGCCTTAGTATTGCAAGGACTTCATCATCACTCAATTCTTCGGTCGGTTTCTTTCCCTTAGCAACAAGTTCATTGATAAACGCCGCCATCGCCCCGCGCAAGGTTTGTACGCGAAGGTCGTCCTTCGCTTTCATTGCTTCTTTCATGTCGTCTTTTATCTTTTGGGTGAGCATACCCGGTTAGTACAATTTCGAATACTCTCTGCCGCTGGTTTTCGTAGTGAAAAGGCTGTGCACAGCGTGCAGTGATATCGCTCGGATAATCATTCCAATGCACCGGAAAAGGCAATTCGAAATTGTCCTACCGGGCATGCATCAAGTATATCAAAAAAAGAGAAAAAAGAAGAGCCCAGGTCCGGGGGGGTGGACCTGGGCTCAGACACGGGAGGGGATCCCGTGCTTGCCGGCGTGGCGGGAGGGAACCGCTTTGCCGACGAAGAACAAGTTCACGACACTTTACAAAATCCTGATTTCTTGTCAAGCGGCTTGCGAGTTACAATGTGCACAATGGAATGGCTCATCGTTATGTTACTTATCGCCAACCTGGCGCTTCTCGCGTTCCTTTTTTGGCACAGCAGGAATCCGGGGCAGGATTCGCAGGGAATGATGCTTTTGCAGAATCAACTGCAGGATCTTTCCCGTGCGATGGAGGCAAAGCTCGGCGAAGGAACAAAGACAATGTTTGAAGGTATGCGCGCGCAGTCAGACCAATCGCAGCGGCTCATAAGCACCATCAGCAAACAGGTCTCTGACCAGCTCATGGAAGTCGTGAAGGGCGTCTCCGAGACCAAAGAGAGCACGAAACAAGTCTTCACAATTGCTGAACAGCTTCAGAATCTTGAGAAGGTTCTCAAGCATCAGAAGCAGCGAGGGAACCTTGGGGAAGCCTCGCTCGAACTTATCCTTTCGAATATCCTTCCGCCCGGCTCCTACACGATGCAGTACGAATTCCCCGGCGGCGAAACAGTGGATGCCATCATCACGACAAAGGAAGGAATAATCCCAATTGATGCAAAATTTTCGCTCGATAACTACCAAAGGCTCGTGAATGCTGTCGATGATCGGCAGCGCGAGGAGCTGGAAAAGCAGTTTAAAAACGACTTAAAACTCCGCATCGACGAATGTGCAAAATACGTGCGTCCCAAAGACGGCACGCTTCCGTTCGCATTTATGTATATCCCTGCAGAAGCTATCTATTACGACCTTCTCATCAACGAAGTTGGTTCCGTCAAGGTAAACACGCGCAACCTTATCGATTACGCCTACAACGAGAAGAAAGTCATCATCGTCTCCCCGACAACCTTTGCTGCGTACCTCCAATCCGTCCTTTACGGCTTTAAGGCGTTTAAGATAGAAGAGACGGCAAAGGACATCGCCAAGAATGTTGAAAATCTCTCGCGGCATTTGAAAGCATACGAAGATTACTACAAAAAAATCGGCTCGTCGCTCTCGACGACAGTGAATCATTTCAACGCTGGTTCGAAGGAGTTAGGAAAAATCGACAAGGACGTACTTCGTATCACCGGTGAATCAGCGGGGCTTGAAGTCGGACTATTGGAGAGACCGCAAGCAGAAGAGTAGCGTAATGCGCGTAGGTGTGTTATAGTGTTTTCAGCCTAAAAAGGCGATGGTTTGCTCTGATGGAGGTAGCGATGACTAACCATGTGCAATCACGTCTCGATGACACTATCAAAAAGGTCGTGGAAGCGTTGGCTTACGGCGCCGAGGATTACGTGAACTTCTACATCGGCGACCTTGGGCATCGTGATTTCGACGGTATGAGGATCACCTTCGATTTGCGTGACACGTACGGTGCAAGTTCGAGTCGAGATATGCTCGAACGTGCTATCCGCACGCGGATGAGCAAGGATTTCCAAGACAGGGTGAAGATCATCGCATAGGCGAAAGGGCATGCGACCATTTGTGTCGCATGCCCGCAACTTTGCAATAACTATTTTATGCGGTATAGTGCTGCCGTTATGTCCAAATTCGCGATTATCGAGACCGGCTCGAAGCAGTACCTCGTCAAGGACGGGGATGTTATCTATGTCGACCCCATTAGAAAGCCTACGGCTTCTAACGGGGCAGGAACTAAAGTTGTTTTTGATAGAGTTTTACTTACCGATGATGGTAAAGAGACGAAAGTCGGTGCACCGCATGTCTCGGGTGCGAAGGTTGCTGGGGAGATTCTCGAAGAAGGTCGCGAGAAGAAAGTGACGGTCATCCGCTACCGCCAGAAAAGCCGCTATTTCAAAAAGAAGGGGCACCGCCAGCCGTATACGAAGGTGAAAATCATCAGCCTGTAGGGGGGGGAGAACCGTTCGCAAATTGAACTACCTCGTCATAAAAAGGATACGCCGGAGCACGCGAAGCGCTCCGGCGGTCTGCTGTGTCTCCCTTAGGCCCGCATGACATCGGCGGTCGGGAGTACCTGTCTATAGCCGAGCCGGTACCGCACTTGATCGGCATAAGGTTTATAACAATACTATTTCCTATTGTCAAGCGCACTTTTCAGCGTATCAGGGTCGGCGTACTCAAGCTCGCTGCCGGTCGAGAGGCCGCGGCCGAGGGTGGTTACTCTTAAGGCGTCGCTTTGAGAGTGGGAAACGAGTTCTTCTCGGACGCGGATGGCGGTCGAGTCACCTTCGGGATTTGCAGGAAAGGCAAGGATGATTTCTTTCAAGCCAGCTTTCGTACGCTTCGAGATGGAAGCAAGCAACTCTTTAATGCGAAGGCCATTGGTTCGTTCCGAAGAAAGGAGAAGCAATCCGCCGAGGACGAAGTAGCGCCCGCGGTAGGTGTGCGAGCGCTCAAGTGCCGAAAGATCGGCGTCGGATGCGACGACGGCGAGAAGCGCATAATCACGTTCTTTATTAGCGCAAATGCTACACAGGCCCTTCTCGCCGGACGAAAACCGCATGCACTCCGGGCACTGATGCACTGAACTACTCAAATCACGCACTGATTCGACGATCTCGCGACGGATGGCAGGCGAGGAACGCAAAAGAAATTGCACGAATCGCTGCGCCTGCCGTGGGCCGATGCCGGGGAATCGTTCGAAGAGGGAAGAGAGGCGTTCAATGGGATCCATGAAAAAAAGGTGATTAGCCACTAGCCAATAGCCACTAGGAAATTTCGGTTGCGGCTTTAACACTATACCCTAAACCCTAGTGGCTATTTAGAATGGCGTTTCTTCTTCCCCCGTCACCGTCGCTTCCGGCGTGAAATCGCCGAAATCGGCTTTCTCGATGGAGCGGAACGTCGTTTTTTCCTCGTCGAAAAGAAGATCAACCTTGCCGATGGGGCCGTTGCGATGTTTTTCGATGAGGATCTCAGCGACATTTGTCTTTTCCGCGTTCCGGTCCATCTTGTCTTCGCGATGGATGAACATGACGACGTCCGCGTCCTGCTCGAGCGAATTGTGGACGACAATGTCATTTGCCACGAAATTATGTACTCCCGGTACTGTCGCGTCGTAGACATCTTCGACCTCGCCCGGTTCAATGGACACGATTTTGTCCCACAATACGTCCGATGTTGCGAGTTCGAGACAGGTTTGCGATTCCAGTATTTTCGCAATAGTTGCGAGCCTGCCGCGGCCAATGCTGTTTTTCATCAAAGCGCTTCCATTATATGCAATACCCATCGATTGGGCCACATCACGCCAGCTCATGTCGTGTTCGTCTTTCGCGGGAGTGATGACGAGCCGCCACGCTTCGCGAGGAACGACGTCGTTATTGGTGTTATGTACGATCGCTCGTAGACGAGCCACGTGCGCAGGAATATGCACCGCTCGTTCATCAGCAATTCCGATCATCTGCAGAAAGGACAATTGATCCGGCGCGCTTTCGACGTAGACATGACACATGTCGCGATAGCCTTTTACAGATGTGTGGCGGCGAATCGAGCTTCTGATGCCGAGCCGTAGGAGAAGATGGCTCACTTGCGAGGCAAGTCTTTTACTTGACGACGCATAGTATATCGACATGCTCTCATTGCGGCCAGGTATTCTTTTGACACTGATGTTGCCATCGGTTGACCACAAATGTTTGAGAAAAAGCGCGATGCCTTTTTGATCGCATGCGAATATCGCGTCAGGGATGCGCTTTTCATACGACCGTACGCGCTCAATCCCGAGCTTCTTGTACCAATTCGTTATGGGATGATATACGCCGTGAGTAAGGCGATGGGGGCTCGGGAGATAGACATGCACCCAATTTTTCTGTCGAACAACTTGTGCGTTAATAGTGAAGAGTTCTTTTGCTGCTCTGATGACATGCTCCCGATTCATGGATGAAACAGTGGTGTAGTGATACGGTTGATGAGGCAAAATACAGCCATCTCCCAAAAGATGCGCCAGGAGAATAAGCTCATTTTCAGAAAGCGCATCTTGTGGTAAGGAGGCAGGAAGTGAATGCGGCGCCGCAATAAAATCTCCTTCCTTGAGTTCATCGAGCCGCTTCCAGCCCGCAAGCGTCTTAAAAGGATGATTCGCGGATGCGTGGATGGTGCGCCCTGTCCGTGTCGCCAAGCGAAATACGTGCTTCTTTCCGGAGGAGAAGAAACGCACTGCCTCGTGAGATGCGATACGAAAATGCTCATCGAGTGCAAATACTTTCATGGACGCATTTCGTTCGGCAAGTTTCTTGATCGTATGCGGGATGCCTGTTTCTGCATCAACAATGAGCGTCTCGCCCGCAAGGCATCCGGAATCACGAAGGTCCGAAAGGCGCGGGCGGCCGCGGCGGGTCTCGATCGCGCGCGAAAGCTGGGAGAGCGCAAGGACCGGCACGTCGAGTTCGCGCGCCATGCCTTTGAGCGAGCGGGATATTTCAGTTACCTGCTGCACCAAGGAGACATTCGAACCGTTAAGGGAGGGCGTGATGAGCTGCAAGTAATCAACGATCACGAGGCCGAGGCCTTTTTCCATTTTCATACGACGCGCGACCGAACGCATCGCGAGGACGGTGTTGCTTGCCTTGTCGTCGATGAAGATGGGTGCCTCGCTCAATTCCGCGATGCCGGCCTGCAGGCGCTCATACTCCTCGTCCCTCGAGATCTTCCCGGTGCGCAGGCGCCAGGAGTTGACGCCCGCCTGCGCGGCGAGCATGCGATCGACAAGCTGCTGGGAGCTCATTTCGAGCGAGAAAACGCCCACCGGCGTCTGATGTTTCGTTGCGGAAAGGCGTGCGATGTCCAAAGCAAGCGCGGTCTTTCCCATGCTCGGCCGCGCCGCGAGGATGATAAGATCTGATTTCTGCAATCCAGAGAGGAGGTTATCAAGCTGCGCAAAACCGGTGGGAATGCCGCGCAGCGCCCCGGTGTGCTTTTGCAGGCTCTCAAGCCGCTCCCACGCCTCGTGGAGCTCTTCCTTGATGGCGGTGAAATTGCGGAGCATGGGAGCGTTGGAAACGGCGAAAACAGCTTGCTGCGCCTCATCGAGAACCTGCTCGATCTCGCGGTCTTCCTGGAAACCGAGTTCGCCGATCTTCGAAGCGGCGTCGATAAGCGAGCGCAAGAGATATTTCGTCTGCACCGTTTGTGCATAATGGCGCGCAGAGCCGGGCGACGCCGCCGCTTCGACGAGTTCCGTGAGATAGCTTCGCCCGCCGATCTCCTCAAACTGCTTGCGTTCGTCGAGCTTGCTCGCTACGGTGACGATGTCAATCGGCTCGCCCTTCTGGTAGAGGGAGAGCATCGCGTCGTAGACGCTGCGGTGTTTTCCCGCATAGAACGAATCGACGTGCACGACATCCGCCACTTCGTAGATGGCGCTCTGGTTGATCATGAGGGCGCCGAGGAGCGCTCGCTCGGTATCGATGTCTTGTGGCGGCACGCGGGAAGAGGTCATGGAACGATTCTATCACAGAGGCTTTTTAGAAAGCTCTGTCCGCAACTCTCGCTTTTGTGACTTACCTGTGGTAATACTGTTGATAAGGGAAACTATTGACAGCTTAGGAGGTAATTGATATAAGGTACAGCATACGAAATGGGACCAGTCAATTATGCAATCGTTTCAAGCGAAATCAGTCACTAAAGATCTCCTCGTCGGACTTCCCGACCGTGTCCGTAAAGTGCTCTCCGACCGCTTCGGCCTTCTTTCGGAAGGGAAGGGGCGCACACTGGAGGCCATCGGGAAGGAATACGGCATCACGCGCGAGCGCATCCGCCAGATCGAGAGCGGCGGCCTTGCGAGCATCCGCGATTCCGAGAGCTACGCGGCGCATGCACGGACGCTGGAAGAACTCAAGAAAACCATCGCAGAGCTCGGCAGCGTCCTTTCTGAAACGACCATCCTCACGCTCATCCCGAAGAACGAAGCGGAGCGCAACCACGTGCTCTTCGTCCTCACTGTCGGCCATCATTTTACCGACAAGCGCGAGACGGCGGATTTCCATCGCCGCTGGCACATCGATGCGGCGTCTGCCGAAGCCGTCGAGCAGGCGCTTTCCGAGCTGTATGAATCGATCGAGCCGACCGCGCTCTTGCCCGAAGACGAATTTCTGAAGGAGTTTGCACGATACTTGAAGAATGCGGGCGTGAAGCTCCGTGAAGAGGAAGTGCTCCTTCGCTGGCTCGCGCTCTCGAAGCGCCTCGGGCGCAATCCCCTCGGCGAATGGGGCCGCATGGAATCGCCGCATGTGCGCATCAAGAACACGCGCGATTTCGCGTATCTCACCTTGAAGCGCCACGGCTCGCCGATGCATTTTACGGAAGTCGCCAAAGGCATCCATGATCTCTTCAAGCGCGAAGCGCACCCCGCGACGACGCACAACGAGCTCATCAAGGACAGCCGTTTCGTCCTCGTCGGCCGCGGCCTCTATGCCCTCAAGGAATGGGGCTATGCGCCGGGCGTCGTGCGCGAGGTCATCCGCAACATCATCGAACGCGACGGGGCCCTCACCCGCGACGAGATCATCGAGCGCGTGAAGCGCGAGCGCTATGTGAAAGACGCCACCATCGTCGTCAATCTCCAACACTCCGAATTCAAACGGCGCGACGACGGGAAGTACGCAATCGGAAGATAGCCCGGGTAGCTTTTAGCTTTCAGCTTTCAAAAAAATCGGGAAGCTTTTCATGCATTTCCTGAAAGCTGACACCTAAAAGCTGAAAGCTTTACGCTAGACAATCTAACCCACATCAGGCGAGAACGCTCGACACCGTTCTTAGAAGGGGATGTTAAACTGTCACTATGGCCGAAGAGGCAAAGGGGAAATCTGCGATCGACGCCGCATTCGAGTCGGTCGCGGGTGGCATTGAAACGCTTATCTCGCCTCACCACGATGAGAATTACAAGAAATCACTCCTCGGGAAGGTCGGTGAATTGATGAATCTCGAGGAGTGGGTGGATTATGTTGGCGAGTGGGGGATCTCCCGCGCCCTCTTCGTCACGGGGCTTTTCATCCCCCTCGTTATTGCCGCTCACATACTGTTTCCTCCCTTCTTTGTCTTGGTGTGGGGCTGGCTCTTTCTTCTCCTCCCTGTTATCGGCACCGTCGGCTTCATCATTGGATTTGCAGCGGCGTGGATCTGGTATGTGCAGTCATACTACATATTCCATCGGACGAATCCCGTCCTTCTTGAAGTGAAAATGCCCGCGGAGGTCATGAAATCGCCCCGTGCCATGGAACAGGTACTTACCGGCTTCTGGATCCGCGCGGCCGAGACGACCTTCATCGATCGCACGTGGCATGGCGGCGCGCGCCCCTACTTCTCGCTGGAGATCGCCTCGTTCGGCGGCGAGATCCATTTCTACATCTGGACGAGGAAGAGTTTCAAGAACGTGGCCGAGGCGAGCATGTATGCGCAGTATCCGGAAGTCGAGATCGTGGAAGTCGAGGACTACGCGTCGCGTTTCCAGTATGATCCGAAGAAATACCAGGGGTTCGGCACCGATTATATTTTCGTGTCCAATCATATCAAAGAAGGCGACGAGCGCCTGAACGCCTACAGCATACGCACCTACGTGGATTTCGAGCTCGACAAGGACCCGAAAGAAGAATTCAAAGTAGACCCCTTTGCGCAGGTCTTGGAGACCTTAAGTGCCCTCAATAAAGACGAGCAAGCATGGATACAGATCGTCTTCCGCTCGCACCTGGTGAAATACTGGGCACAGCTAGTCGAGAAAGAGATCGAGATGATCCGCGAAAAAGCAGCAGAACAGATCTCGCTGAGCGAGAATGGCGAGAAGAAATTCGGCTTCCCGCATCCGACCGAACAACAGAAGGAGCAGATGCGCTCCATGGCGCGGCACCTCGGGAAGCTCCCGTTCGAGTTCTGCGGCCGCGGCATCTACATCGCACCGCGCGGGAAAATGCGCAGTGCCGAATACACCTCGGTACGTTGGATCTTCCGCCCCTTCGCGAATCCCAACTTCATGGTCATGCTCCGGCCGCGGCGCGGCCATAATGTGTGGGATTACGAGTGGCAGGATTGGCACAGCATTCGCTGGGAGAAAGAAATGCGCCGGTACTTCGACCGGTATCGCCGCCGCCAGGTGTTCCATCCTCCCTGGCAGACACCGTACAACATCACGAGCGTGGAGACCTTGGCGACCATTTGGCACCCGCCTTCGAGGACGATCCAGGCGCCGGGCCTCCAGCGCATTCCTGCGGCGAAGGCGGCACCTCCGCCGAATCTGCCGGTCTGACACATTTCATGCAAAAGTTCTTTGACGTGCTTGCACAGCAGCTCCGAACACTCGTGTCGTTCACGGGAAAGATCGAAGAGGTGATCACCGTGCGGTGGCACAAGGGGGCGAACCGCCGCTCGCTCTTTCTTATCCTTGGCATCGGCATGGGAGTGCTTCTTATATACGTTTTCATCGTGGCGCCGCCGGGAGGCTTCCCGGTGGGACAGCTTATCACTGTCCCCGAAGGCGCGGCGGCGCAGGAGGTAGGAACGCTTCTCGAAGAGCAATACGTCGTACAAAGCGACATGGCGCTCCGTCTCGCTCTCATGATGCTGGGCGCGGAGCGTGGCGTGCGCGCGGGCGACTATCTTTTTAAGGAGCCTAAGGGTCTCTTTAGTGTCGCGCGAGCCATCACGACCGGGGCATTCGGCCTCGAGCCTATCCGCATCCGTGTCACGGAAGGGATGACGACGAGAGACATGGCGAAGCTCTTTAGCACGCAGCTTCAGCGTTTTGAGGAAGAGAAATTCCTTGATGAAGCGCAGCCGCAAGAAGGGTATCTTTTTCCCGACACGTATTTTTTTCTCCCTAATGCGAACGAAGAAGTCGTGTTGAAAGCGCTGCGCCAGAATTTCGATACGCATATCGCATCGCTGGCGGGTGAAATAGCGGATTTCGGCAAGCCGCTCTCGGAGGTTGTTATCATGGCCTCGATCCTAGAAAAGGAAGCGCATACGACCTTCGACCGCCGGATGATCGCGGGCGTCCTCTGGCGGCGCTTGAAGATAGACATGGCGCTTCAAGTGGATGTGGCGTTCCTCTATTCGATCGGGCGTTCCACGTTCAGCCTTACCAATGCCGATCTCAAAGATGCGGACGATCCGTACAACACATATGTCCACAAGGGGCTCCCGCCGGGGCCTATCGGGAGTCCGTCGCTCTCATCCCTGCGCGCTGCGGTAACGCCAATCGACGAAGGCTTTCTCTTCTATCTCGCCGACGGCAATAACGTGACGCATTACTCGAAGACGTACGAGGAGCATCTGCGGAAGAAAGCCCTCTACTTAGGGACGTAATTTGGATTTTTCTTCAAATGTTGATAGTATCCTGGTAGTTGAACCGGGAAAAAGAAGGAGAACCGGCATGACTGGTGAGACCAAGAAATATCTGCCCGTGCCCCATCACGGTGATATAGGCACCGCAGCGACGTTCGGTCGATATTACGAGGATTTCGAGCCTGGAATGATTTTGAAACATTGGCCGGGGCGTACGATTACTGAAGCCGCAGACCACTTGTTCTGCCTACTCATAGGCAATCATCATCCGCTCCATCTCGACAGCAATTACGCGGCGACGACCCAATTCGGTCGCCCGGTTGTTGTAGGGAACCTCGTATTTGAGACTATCTTCGGGATGTCGGTGTCTGATGTTTCGGGGAAAGCCCTTGCCAATCTTGCGATTCGTTCCATCGAATTTCTGAATCCAACATTCCATGGCGATACGGTGTATGCACATACTGAAGTGCTGAAGAAACGACACTCGACTTCGAAATTGGATCGCGGAATTGTGGAGGTGCGTACCACCGGCACTAATCAACGCGCGGAGAAGGTATGCGTATTTGAACGTGCAGTTATGGTGCCGTGTCGAAATGGACTCTGAATTTTGGATTGCCTCCGCCTAATGGAAGGGCGGAGGCTTTCTTTTTTATTTGCTATACGTACAGTACAGATATGAGGACTGTTTTTGCTGGACTCTCTGGTGGGGTAGATAGCGCCGTCTCTGCCGCACTGTTGAAGCGCGAGGGCTATGACGTCGTCGGTGCGTTCATCAAGATATGGCGGCCGGAATTCATTGAGTGCCCGTGGCGAAAGGACAGGCTTGATGCCATGCGTGTGTGCGCTGCGCTTGAAATTCCATTTAGGGAGATTGATCTCTCGGATAAGTACAAGAAAACAGTGATTGACGACATGGTTCTTAACTATGCGCGCGGCATCACCCCGAATCCGGACGTGCTCTGCAATCGGCATATCAAATTCGGGGCGTTCAAGGAGTGGGCGCTCCGCGAGGGGGCCGATCTTATCGCGACAGGGCACTATGCGCAGATTCAAAATCCTGATGAGCGACTTCGTAAGTCACTCATGCTTCTGCGGGGTAGGGATGCGAATAAAGACCAGAGTTACTTTCTCTGGCAACTCACCGAAGACGACCTTTCGAGAACGCTCTTTCCTGTCGGCGGATACACGAAGCAGGAAGTCCGCGCGCTTGCAGAGAAGTTCAGGCTTCCCGTCGCGAAAAAGCACGACAGTCAAGGTCTTTGTTTTGTGGGCGATATCTCGCTGCGCGAGTTCCTCGCGCACTATCTGCCGCTTGAGAAAGGGGCCGTGCTCGATGAAGGGGGGAAGACGATCGGCGAGCATGACGGCGCAGCGCTGTATACTTTGGGCGAGCGGCATGGATTCCGCGTTACGCAGACGATCGCACATGAAGAGCCGTACTATTGCGTCGGGATCGACACGGGGCGTAATACGATAACGGTCTCGAAAGATAGGACGCGAGCGCTGCGCACGTCGGCTTCTCTCATCGACACAAATTGGCTAGAAATTCCCAAAGAAGGTGAGCCACTTCTCGCGCAAGCCCGCTATCGCGAGACGCCCGTTTCCTGCACGGTTTCCGGAGACCGTGTACACTTTGAAAAACCGCATCTCGCACCTGCCGGACAATCGCTCGTCGTCTACAATAATGATGTCCTTATGGGCGGGGGTGTCATTACTGCAGACGCATAGTGTGGAAAAACTGGCTGTGTGTGGCGTATATCATGGGATACTGACACCAACGATATGTCGCATATTCTCATTACCAAAGCCGACGGCGAGCAAGAACCGTTCGATCCACGCAAGCTCGATACTTCGCTCATGCATGCCGGCGCCGCTTCTGCGGTGCGCACCGACATCGTCGCGCACATCGAGCGCGAGCTCGTCGGCGGCATGCGCACGGAAGATATCTATGCGCATGCCTTCAAGCTTCTGCGCGAAGAGGGGACGCCGGCCGTCGCCGCGCGCTATTCGGTGAAGCGCGCTGTCTTCGCACTCGGTCCTTCCGGGTTCCCGTTCGAGCAGTTCATTGCGGAGATACTGCGCGCCCACGGCTGGAAGGCGCGAACCGGCGTCGCCATGACGGGCCGCTGCGCGCCGCATGAAGTTGACGTGCTCGCGGAGAAAGGCGAGCGGCACATTGGCATCGAGGCGAAATTCCACAATGAAGCCGGCGGGAAGACGGACGTGAAGGATGCGCTCTATGTAAAGGCGCGATTCGAAGACCTCGCGCATGCGCCGGAAGCCTCTTCGCGCGTCGGCGAAGGCTGGCTCGTCACGAATACCCGCTTCACAAGGAACGCCATCCGCTACGCGCAGTGCTCGCGGCTCACGCTCCTCGGCTGGGATTACCCGCATAACCACGGACTCCTCACGATGATAGAAGAGGCGCGTGTGCACCCCTTGACCGCGCTCACGACTCTGACCGAGAGCGAGAAGCGCCGCCTCATGGATAATAACATCGTCCTCTGCCGGGACGTGCAGGCAGAACACCTCCTCAAGGAATACGGCGTGAAGCCCGAACGCGTCCCGAAAGTCTTGGAAGAAGCGCGCTATCTGTGCATGCCGTCCGTGGGGACCTTCCCCGCGCAATTCACACATTCCGTCCGCGCGGCCTGATGTATGTCTCCAATACCTTATACTTACTACCTTATACAAGATACTTTTTATGGTTCCTGATCCCACACTCATCATGTTCGGAAAGCTGCTTCTTGCAGCATTTCTCGGCGCCCTCATCGGCACCGAGCGCGCGGTTGTCGCGAAGCAAGCCGCGGGTTCGCGCACCTTCGCACTCGTTTCTCTCGGTGCCTGCATCTTCACGCTCGCGGGCATATACGCGGACGCGCAATACCTCGGCTACGTCAATTTCGATCCGATGCGCATCGCCGCGGCTATCGTGATGGGAGTCGGCTTCATCGGGGGAGGCGTCATGTTCCAGCGCGGCGACGGCGTCCATGGGATCACGACCGCGGCGGGGCTCTGGGTCGCGGCGGCGCTCGGCGTCCTCATCGCGTTCGGGATGTACCCTCTCGCCATCTTCGCGGCGGCGCTCACGGTCTCCATCTTCTTCGGCCTCTGGTACGTCGAGCATCGTTTCAAGGAGTGGTATCACGATTCGGTAGAGGAGGAGTAAATAACACGGAATGATATACTCATTCCGATGAGCCAATACTACAAGCCCGATAGGAATCCGAATTGGAATTACGGCGGCGAGAAATTCCGCCTCTCGCGCTCGAAGATAAGCCTCTTTCTGGAGTGCCCGCGCTGTTTTTACATCGACAACAAGCTCGGCACGGGCCGGCCACCGGGGTATCCTTTCAGCCTCAACAGTGCCGTGGACGCGCTTCTCAAGAAGGAGTTTGACATCCATCGGGCCGAGAAGCGCGCGCACCCCCTCATGCAAGAGTACGGCGTGGACGCGATACCCTTCGAGCACAAGGACCTCAACACCTGGCGCGAGAATTTCAAAGGCATCGAATACCGGCATCCCGCGACGGGGTTCACCGTCTCCGGCGCCATCGACGACGTCTGGATTGATCCGAAAGGCGAGCTTCTCATCGTGGATTACAAATCGACAAGCAAAGACGAGAAAATCGAAGCCTTGGATAAGGATTGGCACGACGGCTACAAGCAGCAGATGGAGATTTACCAGTGGCTCTTCCGCCAGAATGGCTTCAAAGTCTCCGACACCGGCTACTTCGTCTATGCGAACGCGGGAAGGGATAAGAAAGCCTTTGACGGCCTCCTCGAGTTCGAGATAACGCTCATCGCCCACAAAGGGAATGATTCGTGGGTCGAGCCGACCCTTTTGAAGATCAAAGTGTGCCTCGATAACGACGAGTTGCCGGTTGCCGGCGACGGGTGCGATTACTGCCTGTATCGGGAGATGGTGGGTAAAAAATTACAAGCGTTCATTGGCAAGAGTGCTAAAAAGGGTCAGGCAAGTCTTGAAATATAAAGATACTACAATCCACTTATGACACCAATAGGAAATTTAGAACCCACGCTTTCCTTTCTATCACAAAGCAAAGTCCTACTAATCGAAGGTGTGTCAGGTGTGGGAAAAACATCTTTTCGCAAATATCTTCAGAGGGAACTTGCCGTTCATGGAAAGCACACGTTCGTCTTCGCCGAAGAAGAGCTTCTTTTTAGCTGGAAACATGTGGCCATATCCGGGATAGAAGAACTCAGGTTTAGTTTTTACGAAAAACTACTGGCAGAGGTCGAGCAAGAACTGGAAAAACACGACGACATCATATTTGTCCTCGAACGATTCCATGTTTCGGCGAAAGTCATCTCATGGTACTGGGATGCAAAGCTGGAAGAACACTACGTCCAAATTTCAAAAAGGCTTGCAAAAATTTCAGCCCATCTGTGCATCTTAACGCTCACCGATGAACAATTCGCCGTTCGTCATGGTCACCCTGACCGCGGAGCACAGTGGGCAGACTATTTAGAAAAAAAGAAAGTACAATTCGGAGTAACGGATCTCAACGCCAGAGTACGTAAAGAGCAAGTATTATTCATTGAGCTTGCCAAGACGAGCGCGATTCCTCATACAATCATCCCCGCGTTTTCATTTCCGCTTATTTAAATATAATATGAATGAATTTTCTGAATCGAATGAGCAAAGGAAATTTGATCTGAAGGTCGTCGTCATGCGACACAGTGTAAAAGAGGGTATGGAGGGGGCACTTTCTCCCTATGGGATGCAAAAAGCAGATGACCATTTTTCTGCTCTTGTAAGAAATTCAAAATCTGAAGATGAAGATTGGCGCCAGTGGCGCGTTGCATCATCGCCGAAAGAACGGGCAGTACAAACAGCCCAAATTCAGCAAGCGGTGCGTGAATACATGATAGGGGAAGAGCCCGATGAGATTGAAACTGTAGATGCGCTTAACGAGGGAGCTGTCGAAGATTTTGCCCGCCCACTCCTCAAAGAGAAGAAAGATTGGCTCAAAATGTGGCATAACGGTGAGGGAAATCTTCCTCCCGGCTTACTTCCGATGAAAGACGTGGCGAAAAATTTTGCTCGATGGCTTCTGGAAGAAATTAAAAGCGCGAAGCGTGCTGGCGGTGCCGAAGGCATACGTGCGTTTTCTCATGGTCCGCTCATGTTTGCCGTACTTTCGACAATTGAAGACGAAACGGGTCAAAGCATTATTACAGACATTCGGGCTGGAGATGACCGCTTTAATAGGGAGGAGATTCTCGATATGGAAACCGGAGTGTTGCGCACCCTTCAAAGTCTCGAATTTGAAATCACCTCACAGGACCCTGCAAACGTAAGACTTTCGATAATGGGCAAGAGTCTTCTCGTTCCTGTGACGATTTTTGAAAAAATCGCTCTCGGTGAATAAATTGATCGTATACTTCTTCTATGAAAACATTCGCAGATAAAATACGTGATATCGTCCGCAAAATCCCGAAAAGGGAAACCATGACCTATGCAGAAGTCGCGCGGAGGGCGGGGAACGCGAAGGCGGCGCGCGCCGTGGGCGCCGTGATGCGGGCGAATTTTGATCCGAAGATCCCCTGCCACCGCGTCATCCGCTCCGACGGTTCCCTTGGAAGTTATAACCGTGGCGGTACGAAGAAGAAACGAGAGATGCTCCGAATGGAGGACGCGATCGCATGAACGTATGCTTTCGAATGCCGCATACACACATTTTGGACGGCCGTCCAGACTGTATGTAGGGTTCAAGATCAGCACGTCACCAATTTATTATAGGGCAACTTATTGGTCTTTTGTCAATAAATGCCAGAGAGTGGTAGAGTGCCCGCGATGCAGGGGAACCATGTGAAATCAGTCAAAAGAACCGCGCCTATGGCGCGGGCCAAACCCGTCGAGACGCGCCTTCATGGCGTGAAGCGAGTGGATGATTATTCTTGGCTCCAGGATGCGAAAAATCCCGAAGTCGTGGAGTATCTTAAGACCGAGAACGCGTATGCCGAACGCCTCATGCGTCCCACGATGCGTCTTCAGGCCAAGCTCTACAAGGAGATACGCTCGCGCATCAAGGAGAACGACATGTCGGTCCCCGTCAAAGACGGGCCGTATCTCTATTACAGCCGTACCAAGCGCGGCAAGGAATACGCGATCCACTGCCGCCGGAAAGGGACACGCGGCAAGGAGGAGATCATCCTCGATGAGAACGAGCTCGCGAAGCACTCGGATTATTTTTCACTCGGGAGCTTCGAAGTGAGCCCGGATCACACGCTCCTCGCGTACACGACGGACGTGAAGGGCGACGAAGACCACACGCTCTTCGTGAAAGACCTCGCGACGGGCGAACTGCGCTCCGAGAAGATCCAGTCGGTAGGCGACCTCGAGTGGTCGGAGGATGGTGCGTACATTTTCTATAGCCGCGAAGAGCATCCGCATCCGCCGCGCAGGGTATATCGGCACGCGCTCGGGGAGGATCCGACGAACGACACGCTCATCTACGAGGAAAAAGACTTGCAGTGGTATGTCTCACTGGGAAAAAGCCGCAGCCGCGAATTCATCTTCATCTACGCTGCGAATTACACGACAACCGAGGCGCGATTCATTCCTGCGCGCCTCGTTAAAAGCGGAGCTTCTAACGGGGCAGGCGAGCCTTTTCCCGAACCGCAACTGATTTCACCGCGAAAAAACAAAGTGCGCTACTACGTCGAGCACCACGAAGGATTCTTCTACATCACCACCAACGAGAAAGCGGTGAACTACAAGATCATGTTCACCCCGTTAGAAACGAAGTTTCTAACGGGGCGGGCGCCGGTTCGCGTTGTCGCGCCGAAGAAGCGTTGGAAGACCTGGCTTGCGCACGATATCCGCCGCGCGGTGACCGGCTTCGTCCCGTCGAAGGATTTTATCGCGCTCACCATTCGCGAACAAGGTTCGGAAGAGATTTATATCTCGTCTCCAGAAGGCGCCCGCAAGAAAGTCGTCTTTCCGGAAGAGGGTCACACCATCGCTTTATGGGACAATCTCGAATACGACTCCTCGTACATCCGCATCACCTACGATTCCTTCATCACGCCGAAAACCGCGTACGATTATGATGTGCTCACGAAGCGCTTCGTGATACGCAAGCGGCAAGAAGTGCCGTACTATCATAAGAATTCCTATACTTCGAAGCGTGTGTGGGTGAGATCCGGCGACGTTAAAGTGCCCGTTGTCCTCGTCCACAAGAAGAATGTCAAGAAGAAGACGCCGCTTCTTCTCGAAGCGTACGGTTCCTACGGCATCTCGAATGATCCGCATTTCTCGGTTGCGCGCCTATCACTTCTTGAGCGTGGCTGGGTGGTTGCTCTCGCGCATCCGCGCGGCGGCGGGGAGCTCGGCTGGCACTGGCACAAGGCGGCGCATCTTCTCACCAAGCACCGCACCGGCGACGATTTTATCGCGGTCGCCAAGTTCTTGGTGCGCAAGAACTACACGACGCGCGAACGGCTCGCCATCACCGGCGGCTCAGCCGGCGGCATGCTCATGGGACAGGTCTTGAATCGCGAACCGGAGCTTTTCGGCGCGGCGGTCGTCTACGTTCCTGCGTCGGATCTCATCACGTCGCTCCTCGATGAAAGCCTCGGCGGCACGCGGCTCCACTACGACGAGATAGGGAACCCGAAGAATCCGAAGCACTACCGCTATCTTTTGAAACAATCGCCCTATGAGACCGTGCGTGCGGCCGCGTATCCGCCCATCCTCGTCCGTGCCTCGATGCACGACATCCGCACCCCGTACTGGGAAGCCGCGAAATGGGTCGCACGATTGCGCGCGAAGAAAACCGACGAGAGTCCACTCCTTTTCAAAGTCGAGCTCGAAGGAGGGCACTTCGGCAAGAGCGGAAGATACGAATGGATCAAACAGCGCGCATTCGACTATGCCTTTCTTCTGGAAACGATGAAGGAAAGGGGTTAGTATTCTCGCAATGGTGACTCTCGCCGATATTCGTTCCAAATACTTAGAATTCTTCAAAGCCCGCGGACATACTGTCATCCCGTCCGCTTCGCTCGTGCCGCAGAATGATCCGACGACGCTCTTTACCGGAAGCGGCATGCAGCCGCTGGTCCCGTATCTTTTGGGGAAAGAGCATCCGCAAGGGAATCGATTGGCGAATTCGCAGCGTTCGTTCCGCGCGGAGGATATCGAGGAAGTCGGTGATAACCGCCACACGACCTTCTTCGAGATGCTCGGCCACTGGTCCTTGGGCGATTACTGGAAGAAAGACGAGCTTGGATACGTATTCGATTTCCTTCTCGAGGCGGGGCTCGATCCGCGCAAGCTCTACGTGACGGTATTCGCAGGCGACGAGAAGAACGGTCTTCCGCGCGATACCGAAGCGGCGGAAATATGGCAGTCGCTTTTTGCAGAGAAGGGAATTGATGCGCCTATCGTGGGGGTCGGTTCCGTTGCTGATGGTTCGCGCCTCGGCATGCGTGCGGGGCGCATTTTTTATTACGACGCCACAAAAAACTGGTGGTCGCGTGCCGGTACTCCCGACACGATGCCGTCCGGCGAGCCCGGCGGCCCCGATTCTGAATATTTCTACGATTTCAGCACGTCGCACGACCCGAAATTCGGCGATGAATGCCATCCGAACTGCGATTGCGGCCGTTTCCTGGAGATCGGGAATTCGGTCTTCATGCAGTATCTAAAGCAGGTGGACGGTTCATTCGCACTGCTCCCCAAACAGAATGTCGATTTCGGCGGGGGGCTTGAGCGCACCCTTGCGGCGGCAAATGATAACCCTGATGTGTTTCAGACGGACGTATTCCAAGAGGCAATCGAGTTACTCGAACACTTTTCCGGCAAGCAATATGCCGACAGCCGCTATAGACGTTCGTTCCGCGTCATTGCCGATCACATCCGCGCCGCGATGTTTATTATTAACGACGGCGTGATTCCGTCGAACACCGAGCGCGGGTATGTGCTGCGCCGCCTCCTGCGTCGCGCATCGCAGCATGCCATGAAGCTCGGGCTTGGGGACAAAGACCAGGAAGACAGCATGCTGGTGCGCGCGGCGATTAT
>Ga0155799_103_pt2 | contig 21642 bp, 23 predicted proteins | sample RifCSPlowO2_01_FD_107453 | JGI IMG/M metagenome (GOLD analysis project Ga0155799, IMG submission 107453) | Candidatus Kaiserbacteria bacterium RIFCSPLOWO2_01_FULL_53_17 | reverse complement strand
CCTTCGGCGTCGCCGCCGTTGCCGCCTTCGCCCTTGTCACCGTCGCCGCCGTAGCTGCCGCCGGCCTTGTTGTCACCGGTATCAGCCTTAGCTGTGGTGTCGCTGTAGACGTTCGCGTCGTTCTTGACCGTGATGGTCACACTGTTGTCAGTTTCACCGCCACCACCATTTCCACAGCGCGACCAGCACCCACCGCCCCAGCCTCCCTCTCCTTCGAAAGCGAGAGCTGGAGTTGCGAACGCGAAGAGCAAGATGACGAATACTGCGATCGTTGCAGCCGCCGCACCGTAACTTATTGTCTTTGTCATATCCTTTTGTAATTTATGTTGTTACTAATTCCCTATTAATCTCCCATTCCGCCCCCGTACGGATGGCGTAATGCAGAGTCATCGACCTTCCCATGAACTGCGTGCAGTTCACGGCGCGATTCCTCGGGGGAGGAATCGCGCCGTACTCTTCACGCGATTCCCTCCCTCAAAAAACCACGCAAACAAAAAACGCCAAGCGCCGAAATAGCGCCTCGCGTTTTTTGTCTTTGTACGAAAAAGATTCCTTGAGAAATCAGAGCCATGCGCTTTCGCGCCGGTTTCCCTTTGACTCGCTGATTTCCCTTACCATTCTGTTCCCTACAGAATGATGTGCGAATTATCTCCTATCCTTTGCAAGAGTCAATGGATTCACAGTGTGGATAACGTCTCCGATACACAACTTCCCCACCGTCAAGCCCTTTCCAAAAAACAAAAAATCTATGTATACGAGTTTGCGTAAAATACCTTCAGAGAACATCGCGCAGCAAATATGCGCACGTGACAACGCACGGAAGTAGATGTGACGTTCAAGCGTCTGCTCAGAGCGTGTTCGGGTGAAGGTATTTTACGCAAAATCTTCACATAGTACGGCCCCAGAGTGGGCCCAAAGCAGTAGGGAAACCAGCGTAAAGCTGTCTGCTTCGGACCCGCTCTGACACCCTACAGAAAGATCAGCTTCTCGCAGAGCCGCAACCGCTTGGAGCGGTTGCGGCCCACGAGAACCTTATCGGAATCGATCAAACAATCTCCTGAAAAAGTCCGTGAATCTGCTGCCAGGCAACGTTACTGCCGGCTCTTCTGCTTCCGGCTCCACTACTTCTTCCGTCTCCGACTCCTCAGGAGTCGTTACCGGTGCTGGCACTGGTTTTTCAACTCGCGTCTGCGTCGGAGCGGGAGCTGTCACTTGCTCTGCCGCCGCGCTCGCCACATTCCGAGCTTTTGCTATCTCCTCCTCTTCCTCCTGCGTGAGAGGAAATGTCGTATTCGCGCAACGAACCTCGTTGAGCTTCTTGCGCGTCGTGAGATAGACGAACCCTGTCGGTTTGGTAATCCCCCACGGCGCAAGGATCTCGCTTGCATACTTACCTTGGAACGCCAAGACCGCCGCAAGTGTCTTCCCATCATATTCCCCATTCTCTTCGAGATCCGCCCCTTCAAAGCTCTTAAGGATCCCCTGAAGTCGCGTCACTTGCTCGGGGTCATTTTTCTGCCCCGGTCTGATGAACGCCGTGATGTACGTATCGCATGAAAGAATAGACTCCTCGATCACATCTTCCGTTGTCGTCGCACCAAGAACTTCGCCTTCTTCTTCCTCCGTATCGGTCTCGAGCGCAAGATAGCCGCCTCCACCCCCACCTCCTCCCCCCCCCCCACCGCCCGAAGGAATGGGGTCAGTGCTGCCGCTGCCGCCATCACCGTTCCCATCACCACCCCCCGTGGGGCAATCATCGGGACTCGTCTGGATGCCCTCCATATCCGGACACACATCATCAGCATTGCAGGGGCCTGCAGTCTGCACCCCCGGATCGGTTTCTTCATTCGGACACGCGTCAACCGGCTCCTCGCCACCACCTCCGTTCCCCGATGATTCGGAATTATCACCTACGTTCTCACAATCAGGATCAGCAAGATCGATGAGGCCGTCAGTATCGTTGTCGATACCGTCCATACATTGCGTAAGAGGCGGTTCTTCACCACCTCCATCTCCACCGCCTGAACTTCCTGATTCGGTCGTGTCAAAAATGCTCTCGCAATCAGGATCGCCAAAGAGCGGCACAAAGTCGGTGAGACCATCGCTGTCGTTATCGATCAGGTCCGAGCATTCAGAAGGAAGCCCCGGATCATGCACTTCCTCTTCTGCGAGAGCAAGACGCTGGTTTCCCAAAAAGACAACCACAAGGAGAACCAAAAGAATGGTACTCCCCATATAGGCCATTCGTCGCAACGTCATAACTTGTTAAGTGAATTAGTATTTTTATAATCCTCACAAAATGCATTCTGCCGGAACAGTATACTCACCTGTCCAATCGTCAATATAGCCAAGTAAGCCAAAATATGACCTGATACGAATGGTGTCTCATTGGATACATATCGTACGCAATTAACTGTATGTCTTATATACAGATGTCCATATCAGTAAAATGTTGTCCTTATGTATGAATCTCACTATATCGGACAGCTGAAAACTACCACGTCTCCTACTAACAAACATCCTCCAGACATGTGTCTTTGAGATGCTTGACTGCGGCATAGATCTGATGTTTGTTGATGTGAATGCTCCCGAAACTGCAGAAGACAGTCCCATAAGGAGAAGCTTCTGAACTTGTTATACTTCTAAGAATGTCGCCTCGAGATGATATTGCTGCCATTATCAAAGGTGACGTGTCGGATGCCTCATTGGATCTAGAACGTCTTTCTCGCGATACGAGCATCTTCAGACGACACCCAGAACTTGTTATTTCCCCTAGGGATGTTCATGATCTCGCGGCTCTCGTGCGCTACGTATACGCGGCACGGGTCAAAGGTGAGAATATATCTCTCACTGCCCGCTCGGCAGGAACTGATATGACCGGTGGCCCCTTAACTGACTCCATCGTGGTTTCTTTCATGAAATACATGAACCACATCCAAGAGATCGGCCCGGATTACGCGATTGCCGAGCCGGGTGTCTACTACCGCGATCTCGAGAAAGCGACTCTCGCGAAAAACGGAATGCTTCTTCCCTCGTATCCTGCTTCTCGCGAGATCTGTGCCTTGGGGGGCATTGTCGCGAACAATGCCGGTGGGGAGCTCACGCTGAAATACGGCAAAACAGACCGCTACGTGCAGGCCTTGGATGTCGTCCTTTCTGACGGCTCCGAAGCCACATTCGTACCCCTTTCTTCGACAGAACTCGAGGAGAAGAAATTGGAGAAAACACTGGAGGGGGACATCTACCGCAAGATGCATGCACTCCTCGAAGAGAATCGCGAGACGATCGAGGCGGCACGGCCAAAGGTCTCGAAGAACTCGTCTGGGTATGCCCTTTGGAGCGTCGAGGATCCGGAGAAAGGAACGTTCGATCTCTCGAAACTTATTGTCGGCTCGCAGGGTACTCTTGCTTTGATTACCTCGGCAAAAATAGGCCTCATGCGCCGGAAGATGCATCGCGCCATGCTCGTCGTATTCCTTAAGAGCCTCGACATCCTCCCCGAGATCGTTCACCGGGTCTTGAAGCACGACCCCGAATCGTTCGAATCGTATGATAATCATACCTTCAGGCTCGCGGTGCGCCTTATGCCGGAGATGCTTCGCCAGATGGGCATTTTCCACGCCGCACGGCTGGGGCTGTCGTTCCTGCCGGAAGTCGGTATGGTCCTCACGGGGGGCGTGCCAAGACTCGTCCTCATGGCGGAGTTCTCCGAAGATTCGGATGTCGTCGCGCACGATCGAGTGCGTGCCGCACGAGAGAGTCTTGCCGGCCTCCCCGTGCAAACCAAACTTGCCCTCGGTGACATGGCAACGGAAAAATACTGGCGTGTGCGGCGCGAGGGCTTCAATATCTTGCGCAAGAGCTTGCCTGGCCTCTACGCCGCTCCATTTATAGATGACTGCGTCGTTGACCCGGATGTCTACCCCCGATTCCTCCCAGAGCTGGAGGCCCTCATGGAAAGCCACCCATTCACCTTCGCCATCCAAGGACATGTCGGGAATGGCAACTTCCACATTTTTCCCCTCGTCGACATGTCCAAAGACGAGGTGCGCAAAGAGATACTCGAGCTCAACAAGCGAGTCTACGAGTTGGTGCTGAAATACGGCGGCTCCATCACCGGCGAGCACAACGATGGCATCATCCGCACGCCGTTTGTGGTGCAGATGTTCGGCCCTGAGATGTACGCGCTCTTCGAGAAGACGAAGCAGATCTTCGACCCGCTGAATGTCTTTAATCCCGGCAAGAAGGTAGGCGGGACTATCGCGGATATCGAACGCTATATGATGAAAACGAGCTGACAGAAGATAGCCGTATGCACAGGTTCGATTCTCCTTTTGGTTCTGTTGTGCTCACGCGCGAACGGAAGCGGCATATCCTCATTTTTCACCCCGATGTTGCTTCTTGTCTGCGGTACTTCTCCGAAACGCTCGCTGCACCTGAACGCACTATTCGCTCTGCATATGATCCGACTGTTATGATCTGTTATCGTTTTCTGCGAAGACGAAGGAAGTATCTCGCCATTGTTGTGAAAACTGGCCCGCATCCATTCATCCTAACCGCCTATCTTGCAAAGAAAGTGAAAAAAGATATCATATGATTATGACGAGATATTTCTATGACAAAGAAGCTGATGTGTTCTACTTCTCACAAGGCGCACCGAGCGCCATGGACGAGACCGTAGAAGCGGGGAGTGACGTGCTTTTGCGTATCAATCCGCGAACGAAGCACGTGCGCGGATTCACGCTCCTGAATGCCGCGCATCGATCGGGCACAGCAAAGCGTGCGACAACGCTTCCCTTTTCAATTCTGCCACTTATCCAACGATAATGTGTCATACTGTGAAGACACGTGTTGTTGTTGCGATTTCAGGTAGCTTGCGAAAAACTTGTCAAACCCTTAAACCTCGATTCGCTCTCACATACAACATCGTCACGATAATGAACGCAAAAAGCGAAACGGCCATCAAGGGAAACGTGATGTAGCCAAATTCGAAGAGAATACGCTGCGCACAGCTCGGGCCCGTCGCAGGGCACGGGAGCGACCCCTCGCCGAACATCTGCAGGGCATGCTGGTAGAGCGCGATTCCGCCGCCGATAACCGAAAGTACGATCGAATAATCAACGATGTAGGCGTCGCGCTTCCAAAGCGCCATGCCAAAAAGGATTATCTGCGGGAACATGAAAATCCGCTGCCACCAGCACAAGGGGCACGGCTCGATGCCGAGGTAATCCGAATAGAAAAGTGTCAAAACCGCGGCTCCGAGCGAAACGACAAATCCGATCAAGAGCCCGCGTTTCCCGATTGATTCCGCGATGTCGGCAAACGCAGGAACCTGCTTTCGCATTAAGAATACGACAAGAAGAGCGATGGTGATTGCTTGCAGCAAGAGTGTCGCTAGAGCGAGATAATAATTCAGATCGGAAACAGAAAACATAATGATCAATGTTCAAATCCTAATTTTCAAACAATGTTTAATAATCAATATTTAAACGAATTCGTTTACCCATTGAAATTTAATTATTGTTTGGATTTTGATCATTGGATATTGATTATTGCGGAAGCGCGCACCCCGTCTTCTCCGCCAAGACCTGCGGCGTCTGCTCGCCCGTCATTCGTGAGCTGTCGGTGAATTCCCACGTCGGGTAGGATTGGATCTGCTTGTCGATGCACTCCTGCGTCTGGGTCTTTCCGTCCGGCTGCGAGCATTCCACATACGGGAGGAGCTCCGCGGAGTTGCCGAACATCTTCTTCTGCTCCTGACAATGCGGGCACCAATACGCACCGTAGAAGACGGCTCCCTTGTCTTTCAGGCACTGCGCGAGACCATCGTACTTCCCCGGCAGCGTCTTCATGTACAAACTCGCGCCGAATCCGCCGACGATGAGGACCGCCAAGGCAATCCAAAATATCATGACGCCGCGCCCTTTCATATCAGGATAGTATAAGCCACGCATTCAGCCATGCAAGGTGTGATCCCCCGCTGTAATATCCCGCACAACTTGTAAGTTGCCACGTGAGTAGTTTTTTATACCATGGTATAAAAAACTACTCACGTAATACTCACGTTCTTCATTGTATCTACGTGCTACAGTAGCAGGATGAATGGCGTCCGTTCCCGCCTCACATACTACATCGGCAATCTCGTCTATGGCGCGAATGACGGCATCATCACGACCTTCGCCGTGGTCGCCGGCGCCGCAGGCGCCGGCTTCTCCTCGACCGTCATCATCGTCCTCGGCGTCGCCAATCTCATCGCCGACGGCTTCTCGATGGGCGCGTCAAAATATCTCTCCTTGAAATCGGAACAATCAGTCGAACGGATGCATAGTAGGCATCGAAGCGCCCTTAAAGACGGGATTGCGACATTTTATGCATTCGTCATCGCTGGTTCGCTTCCCCTCATGCCGTTTCTTGCGCCCAGTGCAACAGAAGACGCTTTCCACACCTCTGCCATTGCGACAGCTCTCGCTTTTTTTATTGTTGGTGCCTGCCGTTCCCTCGTCATTAAGAAACACGCACTTCTCGCCGGTCTCGAAATGCTTTTTGTCGGGGGTGCCGCGGCAATTATCGCCTACGCGCTCGGCTCGTTCGTAGAAACGCTCATCAGGTGAGTCGCGTACCGCGAAGGAATTCCGTCCTCGCACGAAGCGCATTTACAGCCTACGGGACGTATGAATTCGTCGAAATACTCGCTGTCGTAATCGATGGTCAGTTCCTCGCCCGCTTGAATAGCGCGCGTCGCATAGATCATGATACGGCCGTCTTCCACTTCCGCCTCCACATTCGGATGGCAATCGTGGTTGATGTAGCCAGCGGTATTCTCCGGCGGCGGGCCGTCCAAAGTCCAAATATCGTCGATCTCGAAGAGGTAGCGTGACTCGGATTCATCGGCAGTCGCGGTCGGTATCTTCGTACCCGTGTATTCGAGAATGAACGCGCCCTTCTTAATCGGCACCACAGTAAAAAGCCCGTCGCCTGTCCCCTGCTGCGACGCACGCGCTTCAAAGCGAGAATTAATACTGGCTCTCATGGCGCACGAGAGTATACATGGGTGGAAAACCTCGTTCAAGTGGATGTTTTGAGGCATACTATCCCCATGGCAGGCGTGCTTCCCGGATTTTTCTTGACTCTCGCATGGGCCATTTTTCTCGGTGCGATGATGCTCTCGATCGCGCTCGGTATCATCCTCTCTTTTCACTGGTTCCGCTACGCCCGCAATCAAACCGTATCGCTCGTTGCCGCGCTCATCTATGGCGGTGGTTGTCTTTTCATCCTTTCCATGCTCTTGAGCGCAGTCCTTACACTCAAGTAATCCATGACCGACCTTGAACTCACGGACGAGAATGTCATCCTCACCTTGCGCAAGCACTGGGTCGTCTTTGCGCGTGATTCCATCGGCACTCTGATCGTGGGATTCCTTCCGCTTGTACTTGCCGGCGGCCTTGCCGTCGCTCCGTATGGCTTCTCCTCTGATCTCGCCTTCCTTCGCGTCCTTGCGATCCTCTGGCTCTTGGTGTGCTGGCTCGCGCTCGCGCTTATCTGGACGGCATACTATCTCGACATCTGGCTCCTCACCGACAAGCATATCTATATCATCGAGCAGATCGGCCTCTTTAACCGGCAGGTGCGCACCGTAAGCTTCGAGCGTATCGAGGAGATCCAGGTGCGTACGGAAGGATTCCTGCAGACCTTCTTCGGCTACGGCACGATCGAGGTCTTGACCGCGAGCGCCGACGAGGAGAACGCGATGTTCCGCGGCATTCCCGATCCGCAGATGGTGCGCTCGTTCGTCTTGGACCAGATCGAACACTTCGCGCGGGTCGAAAAGGAGAACGTGCGCCTCCAAGAAACGACGAAAGACCAGGAAAAGCTCATCCATCTCGTCGGCCACGAAGTGAAAGGCTATCTCACCAAAAGTTCTGCGGCGTTCGCATCGATCGTCGAGGGAGATTACGGTGCAGTGCCGCAGCCCATGCAGCAAATGGCCGGTTCTGCGCTTGCGGAAACCCGTAAAGGCGTGGATACCGTAATGAACATTCTCCATGGCGCCGATGCCTCGACGGGAACGCTCGCGCTCGAGAAGAAACCCTTCGACCTCAAGCATGCTGCACTTGCAGTGGCACAATCTCTCCAGGCGTCGGCGCTCCAGAAGGGCCTCGCCTTCGACCTTTTCGCCGGCGAAGGTGAGTACACCTTCGCCGGCGACGAAGCGAAATTGCGCGACCAGGTCTTCCGGAATCTCATCGAGAACGCCATTCGCTACACACCGCAAGGCTCCATCCGCATGGATCTCACGAAAATTGGTTCAACAATCCGCTTTGAGATCAAAGACACCGGCGTCGGCATTACGAGAGAAACAATGCAAAAACTCTTCACCGAAGGCGGTAAAGATGAACACTCACAAGAAGTGAACAAAGAATCCACCGGCTTCGGCCTCTCCATCGCAAAGCAGATAGTCGAAGCTCACGGCGGCAAAATCTGGGCCGAATCTGCGGGCACCGGTACGGGATCTAAATTTATTGTCGAATTGCCCGCCTAAGCATCACGGCGTGTAGGTGATGATTATGATACCTTGCGCTCCAGAACCGCTGGCGTATTGTGTCGATCCGTTAGCATCGGATGCACCGCCGCCACCGCCTCCATAGAGGCCGCCTAAACCGCCAGGACCACCTCTGAATGACTCAAATTGATTGCCTCCGCCACCGCCTCCGCCACCGGAGCCTGCTGTTGCGCTGTTGCTGGTCTGAATCCATAGAGATTCGCCTGCTCCGCCCGCACCACCTGTGTCATCCGAGGCATCGCCGGCAGCACCACCTCCTCCGGCTCCATTTGTACCTGCGCCGCCGGCGCCATTGCTGACACCACCAGCGCCACCGCCTGAACCGAGTCGATTATGACCACCTGCACCGCCTGTAGACTGAATAGTGCTGTTTGATCCAACCGAACCTCCATTAGCGCCACCGCCACCGCCACCGCTTGCGCTCCTGCCAGAATTGCCACCATTGTTGCCGCCGCCATTCGGTCCCGCTGCGCCACCGCCACCTCCTGCGCCATCATTTGAGGATTCACCGCCATTACCCCCAGTGCCACCGGAGTATGTAACTGATCCCACACCACTCGCGGCCGCACCGCCCGCGCCACCGATTGCAGAGGTTGCACCAGCGCCGCCTTTTGCGCCAACCCTAACAGCGCTGCCTCCCAGAGAGGCACAATTAGAGGTACTGCTGCAGAAATAAGTGTCACCACCTGATGTCTCTGCGCTGCCACCGCCGCCGACGGCATAGGTGACGGATGCGCCGGGAGTGAGCGTGACATTCGTTGTTTTAGAATACGCACTGCCACCGCCGCCTCCACCGCCTGCCGAACCCGGCGTGTCGCCACCACCGCCGCCCCCAATGACTTCGATGGTGTTATTCGAGGAGTTCCAATCAGCGGGGACCGTCCAACTGGTGCCTGAGGTGAGAAAGGTGGTCACTGCAGACTGCGGCGTTGATGAGCATTCCCATGCGGTTCCATTAGAAACGAGGGTGTTGCCTTCTGGGCACGTCGGAATGATAGGAATAGCATTCCAACTACCGCCGCTCCGCTTAAACTCCATCGACCCCGCATTGTCTCTGATGCCATAACCGGAGCTTCCCGCGACAGTGCCGAAATTAAGATACCGACTCGTGCCTGAAATGATGGCGTTGCCGAAGACCGCGAGCGCATTCATCGCGAGTCCCGCATTCTTTACTTGATCGGTGGTGCCGACGTTTATGGGCGCTGAGACGTTACCGTTGGGAGGCGCTTGGGTCGGGCCTGTCCAGGCGAGAACCAAGCTTGCGGCGATAAAGAGCGCACTGCCGATGAGAAAGCTCACAACGAGCGAGGACAGACGAACAACCATTACCCATTATTGTGCTGCAAAGACGCCATGACGCGAAGGGGCTCTGTGTGTATAATCCTTCTCATGTCCAAGGACAAGCTCCCTACTGACCCCTACAAAGGCGTCCGCGATTTTTATCCGGAAGACCAATTCGTGCAAGAGTACATCTTCGAGCATATGTCGCGCACGTGCGAGCTCTTTGGCTATGAAGAATACAGTGCATCCATTCTCGAGCCTGCAGAACTCTATCGTGGCAAAACCTCGGAAGAAATCGTTAATGAACAGACCTACACCTTCACCGACAGAGGCGAGCGCGAGGTGACGCTCCGCCCCGAGATGACGCCGACCCTCGCACGCATGATCGCTGCAAAGTCGCGCGATATCCCGATGCCCGCGCGATGGTATTCGATCCCAAACGTTTTCCGTTACGAACGCCCGCAAAAGGGACGCCTCCGGGAGCACTGGCAGCTCAATGCCGATATCATCGGCTCTGCCGGCATCGAGGCTGATGCCGAGGTGATCGCGCTTGCGCACACCGTCATGAGAAGCTTCGGCGCCGATGAGCGCAATTTCGAGATACGCGTCTCCGATCGCCGCCTCCTCGACGCCGCATACGATGAAGCCGGCATCGATGCAGCCGCGCGTCATGCACTCACTCGCCTCCTCGACCGGCGCGCAAAGATTCACGACTTCCCCGCACAGATCGAGTCCCTGGTCGGCAACGAGCGCGCGAATTGGCTCCTCGAACAGCTTGATCGGACGACCTCAACCGCGTACCTCGAAAAACTGAACGCGCAGCTGCGCTTGCTCGGCATCGGCAATATGATCGTGGATACTTCGGTCACGCGCGGCTTCGATTATTACACCGGCATGGTCTTCGAGGTCTTCGATGCCTCTGGCGAGAATAAGCGCTCGATGTTCGGCGGCGGTCGCTACGACAATTTGATGACGCTCTTCGGCCACGAACCGATTCCCGCTGTCGGCTTCGGGATGGGAGATGTGACGATGCGCGACTTTTTGGAAACGCACAATCTTCTCCCCGCCTACATCCCGACGACGGAACTCATGCTCTGTGTCGTCGATGAATCCGCCATGAGCCACGCCACCAAACTCGCGCAGGATCTGCGCAAGGAAGATGTCGCCGTCGCCGTTAATTTCTCGGGCAAAAGAATAGGCGACCAGATCCGTCAAGCCGATAAAATGAAAATTTCCTTCATCATCGCTGTCGCCGAAAAGGAGCGCGACTCGGGCCAATACACCATCAAAAACCTCTCCACTGGCCACGAACTCACCGCGACAGCCGACAAGATCGCGGAGCATTTGTTTTCATCGTTGGGTTGACGTCTAAATAATGAGATGTTATAAATATTCAAGCCTTTCGGCTCTATCACTCCAAACCGCTAGCTAGGAGGTATCAATGAGCGGACCAAAGACAGTTAAAGAAGCCTTGGAGATTTGGGTTCAGGCCGACAAGTATCTGGGTGATCCGGATCCGGGAGCCACTAATCCTATGGATTGCTTCGCCGACGCGAGTCGGGTGCTACAACTCGCCGAGATCGAGGGCATTCCACTCGAGAAGCTCGTACCTCATCCAGAAGTCCGGCAGCGTCTTAAGGATCATGCTGCCGAATTCGATGCCGAAGAGAAAATTCGAGACGACTTCTACACATCTTTCGACGAACCGTAAACCCTCTTCGCAAGATCGGAATGTTTGCACAAGAGTAGGCGGCGCGACAACCTCGCGCCGTCTTTGTTATAATCTTTCTTCATGCGAACTGTCGTATTCGATATTGAAACTGCCGGTGATTGGAATGCAGGAGCGTGGAAGCCGGAAGACTTGGAGCTTACAATCTGCTGTACCTACGATTCTGAAACCGATTCGTACGATTCATTCCTCAAAGAAGACTTGCCGCGCCTGTGGAAACTGCTTGAGTATACTGATGTTCTGGTGGGCTACAATTCCGACCATTTCGATATCCCCGTTCTTAACAAATACTATCCTGGCGACCTCTCAAAAATACGCTCGCTTGATCTTCTCAAAGAAATTTCCGCCGTCTTGGGCCGCCGCGTAAAGCTTGACGCTATCGCCGAAGGCACCTTGGGCGTCAAGAAGATCGGCAGTGGCCTTCAGGCACAAGTGTGGTGGAAAGAAGGCAACATCAAGAAACTGCGCGAATACTGCCTCAAAGATGTGGAGATCACGAAAAAAGTCTTCGACCACGCGCTCAAAACCGGCGCGCTCCAATTCAAGGAACTCGGCATCAAGAAGGAAGTGAAGCTGGATACCTCGAAGTGGTTGACTGACAGCGCGCCTAGTGCTCTGACAAAGACGCTTGGATTTTGATGAAAACAGCATGATATACTCTCCCCTGTATTCTTGTATTTACCAGCAACCAGTTACTAGCAACTAGCAACCAGTTCCATGGACACCATTCAGAAATTAGCGGTCCCCCTCGCCATCATCATCGCGGGAGGCATGATCGCAGTCTCGCTTTACGTCGTCAATTCGAATAAGACCAGTGGCACCGTGCAGCAACCGACGGTTGCCGAAGAGATCCGCGGCGTGCAATCGGAGGACCACATCCTCGGCAACCCGAACGCGAAGATCACCATCGTCGAGTTCTCCGATCCGGAATGCCCGTTCTGCAAAGTCTTCCATGAGACGATGCACACGATAGTGAATGAATATGGCTCTTCCGGCGATGTCGCGTGGGTCTACCGCCACTTCCCCATTCCTTCGCTCCATCCGAAAGCGCCGAAGGAAGCCGAGGCCTTGGAATGTGCAGGAGAGCAGGGCGGGAATGAGATGTTCTGGAAATTCACCGATAAGCTTTACGAGACGACGAATTCCAACAATTCGCTCGACATCGGCGTCTACAACGCGCCAAAAGACGCGCCCTTGGGCCCCGACGGCAAACCTTATTACACGCAAAAAACTCCCCGCAACGCATCTGATGCCGGCCGGCTCTCCGATTTCGCAAGCGAACTCGGGCTCAACGTCTCGCAGTTCGAAAGCTGCCTCGCGAGCGGAAAATATACCGATCGCGTGAATACCGATCAGGCCGAAGTCGTCGCCGCAGGCGGCGGCGGCACACCGCACTCCATCCTTATCGTTGATGGTGAACAGATCCCCCTCGAAGGTGCACAGCCCTATGATGTTGTGAAGGGATTGATTGACTCGCTTTTGTAAAGGTTCTAGGGGTTAGGTTCTGCCCAGTAGGTGATTCTACTGAATCAGGTGCTAGGGAAATACGCATGTGTTTGCATTTAACCTAAAACCTAGTCCCTAACACCTATAACCTATCCGAGCCCCAGCCGGTAAATATCAAAAGAATTCTCCCCCTCGAACATATCCGAAGGATTCGGAAGGAAGACCTTCCGACGGGCAAGGTCGGCGGTCGCATCGTTTACCAGACGCCTGAAGAGCTCGAATTCCCCGGCGCACTTCTCGTATTCAATGACATATTTCCGCATCTGCGCCTTCCCGTCGCGGTTCTTCGTCTTCTTGCACTCCTGTAAGATGAAGCGCCGTACCGGCTTCTTGTACGTGTGCGAGACAGTGTAGTAATTGAAGAGAGCCTGCATCACGAAAAGCGTCTTATTCTGCTTGTGAGCGCTGAACGAATCGACGAATTTGTGATCAATGATATCGAGAGCTTCCTTATCCACTTTCGAGCGCACGACGAGGTCCGAGACGGCCTTCAAGGGGAGCGCGAAGCCTTCGACATTCGCCGTCGCCTTTACTTCGATATCCACGACGTCATGCTTCGGCGGCCGTGCGAGATAGAAGTTAATGGCCTGTAGATATTCCTGCTCCATAGCTGCACGTTTTTTCTTCTTCGCCGCCTTCGTCTTCGCGACGCCGAAATTAATTTCGAAATCTGGCACGCTCTGTAAGTATTCCATTCCCAAGTCGATGGCTCCCTCTTTGGAAATGCCGCCATAGAAATGCTGTAAGGCGATATGCCCCGCGCGGCCGATGATGGACGAGGGCGTCGTCGGCATGTCGTACACGCGCTCCACGTAACGCTTGTACCAGGCCAAAGGGTTGCGCAAATACGCCATCAAGGACGAATGGCTCCAGTGCGTGATGGGAAGTTTCCCCGGCGTGGGCGCGGCCTCCTCGTAGGGCCAGAGGCGCTCCTCGATAGCTTCTTCATCGCCCTCAAAGGGCGCATACGGCTCATACGCCTCGATGGGCGGGATACTGTCGTATTCTTCCACAGCGCGCTCGCTGGCAGATTTCCTCATACCAACAGTATACCAATTGCACTTTTCAGCGCCTGTGGCATCGTTTTCATACGCGTTCGAGAAAAGGAGGAAGTCATGTTCATGGAGCGCAAAACGTTCATTCGGTGGTATATCGTTGCACTGCGGAAACGCGTCAAGAAATGGGCAGACAACGAGATGCAAAAGCTGGAACGTGGCTCGTGCATCCTACTGGACCTCACGTTCGCCGAGCAGTGGCTCGACGCCGAAGAAATCAGGTGGGCATGGGGATGTGTCGAAAATGCGCGAAAGCTTGCGCAAGAACTCAAGATCATCCGTGCCATAAAAACCTGATCTCGTATCGCGAGACCTTATAGCGCCGAGTTCCCAAGGGCTTGGCGCTTTTCTTTTTCCCGCGTAATATTGCCGCGTGAAGAACTTCACCATCACCGGTAAAGTGTGGCGTTACGAAGGCCCGGCAAGTTGGCATTTCGTCTACGTGAACGAAGCTCTCTCGCGCCGCATCAAAGACGCGGCGCGTAACCGCAAAAAGGTCGGCTTCCACTTTGTCCGCGTAAAGGCGACCATTGGAAAGACCAGATGGAACACAACCCTCTTCCCCACCAAAGGCGGCCCGTATCTCTTAGCCATCAAAGCCGACGTGCGGCACAAAGAAGGCATCGCGGAGGGCGACCTTGTCAAAGTTCAATGCAGTCTTTTGTGATAACAGCTGCAATAATTATCGATGCGACCGAAAGTATGTGTCGAGGTCAGCTGGATCAATGTATCGAGTGGCTTGATTGTAAATCGCCGTCAGTGTACCTTTTGCGATCGTCTTATGATTCGGAAGACCGAGTCCTTGCTTTGTCCCGTCGGGAAGAATGCGCTGCAGTTTAATATGGCTTCCTTTTTGGCGCAGGACGGAAAAACCGAATTGTTCAAAAATCCGGACGACGTCTGCGCCCGAAAGCGTCTTCAATTTCTTTTTCTTAGACATTCGCCAGTTCGTACTGGACGAGGACGGATGGCGAGGGAGTGATGCCGGTTTCTGCCGGATCCTCGTCTTCAAGATACAGCTCAACAACCTCGCGAATGTTTTTATTCAGCTCCTGGAGCGTCTTTGCTTGCGTGACGACAGGAATGCCGATGCCCTCGGCGGTGTACCATTTTCCTTCCTTCGTGATATTGAATTGGATGATTTGACGCATACCGACATCGTACCAAAAAGAAAGAAACGTGCAAGTTACTGTAAAACAATCTCGAGGGTTAGTAACTTTTCAATTGCTTCGCACGTTCATGGAAGCGAATACGTTCAAGCGCCTTCGCTTCGACCTGCCTGCCGGCAGGCAGGTCTGGCGGAATCAATAACTTTTAAGTTGTTTGGCCCGTTCGTGAAATCTAATCCTCTCTAACGCTTTTGCCTCAATTTGCCTAATGCGTTCGCGCGTGACGCCGAATTCGCGGCCGACTTCTTCGAGCGTGAAGCAGATGCCTTCTTCGGTAAGGCCGTTGCGCATCTCCAAGATCTTACGCTCCTTCGGCGAGAGCTCATCGAGAATGGCAGTCATCTGCTCGGCAAGGATGCGGCGTGAGGAATCCATGTCCGGCGAGGCAATCGTCTCATCGGCGATGAAAGAGCCGAGCGTGGAGCGCTCGTCGTCATCATCGCCCACGGGAGATTCCAAGGAGACGGTGTCCTGATTGATCTTCTGGATGGTGTAGACTTTCTCGACTTCGATGCCCATTTCCGCGGCAATCTCTTCCGGAAGCGGGTCGCGGCCGAGGTGTTGGGAGAGCTCGCGCACCTTCTGTTTGTATTTGGCGATAGTTTCCACCATGTGGACGGGAATGCGGATAGTGCGGCTCTGGTCGGCGAGGGCACGGGTAATAGCCTGGCGTATCCACCAGGTGGCGTAGGTCGAGAACTTATACCCCTTGGTGTGATCGAACTTATCGACCGCCTTAAACAGACCGAGGTTTCCTTCCTGGATGAGGTCGAGAAGCGTGAGGTCGGGCGAGCGGTTGACGTACTTCTTCGCGATGGAGACGACAAGGCGGAGGTTGGAGCGTGCGAGAATGCTGCGCGCCTCTTCATCGCCGTCGAGAATGCGCTGTGCGAGCTCGCGCTCCATCGCGGCATTCAAAAGCGGATACTGGCCGATCTCGCGCAGATACATCTGAACGGAATCATAGGCGCTGTCGGCGCGACGGTGCTGGAGCTTCTTCTTTTCCAACACTCCCGTCGCCGAGGCATCTTCGAGCATGCTACCGCCTTCCAAAACGTCGATGCCGGCAGTACCGAAGCGCTCATATATCTCTTCCAATAAGAGCACGTTGTCTTCAATGTGCGGGAACTCACGAAGGATCTCATCATACGTGATGTAGCCGCGCTCTTTGCCGAGATTGATGAGCGCGGCGACGCGCGTCTCTTCCTTCGCTTTCGCGGAGCCTTTCGCCGGTGTGCGGCCGTCGGCACCCTTCAAGAGCTTCTTCGCGTATGCCGGCTTTGCCCTCGCTTTCTGCGCAGCGGTACGGGACTTCCGGCGAGGTGCGGTTTTCTGCCCTGGCCGGGCAGGCTTCTTCGCCGTCTTCGGCTTTTTTATTTTTTTGGTCTTCTTTTTGGCCATTATAGATGTGCAAAACGAGACTCCCCTACTAAGGGGATCAACAAGATTTCAAGCTATCGTTCACACTCTCTACACTTTCCTCGAAAACACCGTGAATGACAGCACCGGCATTCTACTCCTCTTTTGAGTTTTTCGCAATCGCGGTTGTTAGTTGCTGGGAGCGTTTCAGCAGCTTCTCGATCTCGGCTTTTTTTCCCTCCTTCTCGGCCGCTTTGAGAGAATCAGTCGTCTCGCGTAATTCCCGCTGCAGCCGCTCGCGGGTGAGGATGGCGAGGATCATATCAGCATCATGCTGGAGACGGCCGTTCTTCCCATACAATGCTTCCGCACGGAACCGCAGCCGCTCCTTTTCATCTTCCGACATCTCTTCCAGCTTCTGCAGTGCCGCCTTTCCGATGGCCTCCGTGAGAGAGTGCCTGAATGCCTGCACATCGAACGAGGTGTTTCGCATGGATTCCTGCCATAGAAGAAGTCCGTACGCTTGCTGTGCTCTGCCAAGGTTTTGTGCGGGAGCGGGCTGAAGTGCGTGTGGCTGGAAAGGTTCGGGTGCGACCTTGAGGCGCGAGCGCGCCTGCGCGACAGCCGATTCCGATACCCCGAGCCTCCCCGCGATCTCGCGCTCATACTGCTCGCGCGCGATGGGGCTCTGCACATCTGCAAGAAATGGAAGCACGGCAGTCTCAACGGCACGACGAAAGTTGTCTTTGGATTTTGAACGCTCTTCAAGCACATCAAGGAGAAAGGTGATGATATCCTTCGCTTCGCGGATGCGCGCCCGCCACGCCTCCGGACCTTCTGTAAGAATGAAATCGGCCGGATCGAGTTCTTTTGGAAGCTGCGCGACTTTCACATTAAGCCCCTGCTGCAAGGCCGCGCGCGCTGCCCGCGCGGCCGCCTTGAACCCCGCTTCGTCAGCATCGAGTGCGATAACCAAGTTCTCGCTCATGCGCTTCAGAAGCGCGGCATGCTCGACCGTGAAGGCAGTCCCCGAGACGGCGACTGTATTCGCCCACCCTGCTTGATGGCTAAGGATAAGGTCCATCTGCCCTTCGACGAGTATGGCAAAATTGTGCTTGCGGATGGTCTGTTTGGCCCTATCGAATCCGTAGAGGATGCGCGATTTGTGATAGAGCGGTGTCTCCGGCGAGTTGAGGTATTTCGGGGCATCCGGATGCGCTTTCTCGCCGAAGACGCGCCCCGAGAATGCAACAACTCTCCCCGCATTGTCGGCGATGGGAAACATGATGCGATTGCGGAATTTGTCGGTGAGGCCTTTGTCGCCTTTCTTCGCAAGCCCCGCATCAAGGATCTCCTTATCGGTGAATTTTTTCTGCTTCAGGTGATCAGATAATTCACTCCATTCGTCTCCCGCGTACCCGATACGGAACGCGGTTATCGTCTTTTTCTCAAGGCCGCGTTTTTTAAGATATTCTTCCGCTTCATTGTTCAATTGCGATTGATAGAAAATGGTTGCAGTTTCTATCGCTTCGAACAAACGATCCGTGTCATCTTTTTCGCCAGCTGGCGAACCACCTTTCGAATACACCAACGGCACGCCCGCGCGCTCGGCAAGAATTTTCAGAGCACCTTTGAAATCCACTCCCTCGATAGCCTCGACGAATGAGAAAATGTCTCCCCCGACACTGCAACCGAAGCAGTGATATGTCCCCCGATCTGGCGAGACGATGAATGACGGCGTACGCTCCGCATGAAAGGGGCACCGCGCGCGCATGTTCTGCCCCGCCCTATCGAGCTTCACATACCCCGAAACCACGTCAACGATGGACAGCCTGTCTTTAACTTGTTGAACGGTGTCGGACATACGACTATTATGCACTTTGTTGTCTGTACCGACCATGATATAAAACCTGTGGAAAGAGAGGTGTTGTAATGACCGATAAATCAAAAGTGGTGAGCATACTGCGCGGCAAGAATCTTACCGCGGAGCAACGCATGCGCTTCAATGGGGAAATGTCTCCTGAGAAGCTTATCGAGATTCTCAAGAACGGCGGCCATGGTCTCGAAATCTTGATATCCCGTAGGGAGGACCCGGATGACAACGTCGCGGTCGAGTATGTTAAGGTCGAGCCTTAAATCGCCGCGATCGCACCGCGCAAGAGCCGCTCGTCCCAAAAGGGACGAGCGGCTCTTTCTTTGTAAAGAACCCTGCGCCAAGACCGCAGGGAGTTAATTTTCATTCAATGTAGGTAGCGAGACGGCAGCGGGGCATATGCTTACCGAGGGTCTCTCGCAGCGCGTCGGCGCGAGAGTGAGCGCTGGCGCAGCAGCGCCAGACAGCGACCCGAGGGAAGCATGTGCCCCGCTGCCGCGAACGGACACTTACGCGCCCGCCTTCTCGTCCACCACAGGCGCCAGAGCAGCTTCCTGCACCGCGAGCTTATCTTCGAGTTCCTTGATCATTACGTGCTTTTTAGAGCCTGCAAAACCAGTACCGGCAGGAATGAGACGGCCGATGATGACGTTCTCCTTGAGGCCGACGAGGCGGTCCACCGAGCCGGAGACGGCCGCTTCGGCGAGCTTCCTCGGCGTGTTCTGGAATGAGATGGCCGAGAGGAACGACGCGCGCGTAAGCGAGACTTCCGTGATGCCGAGAAGGAGCTGCTTGCCTTTCGCGGGCTCCTTGCCTGCTTCTTTCATCTCTTTGTTGATGCGCTCGAATTCGAAATCGGCGACGATCTCGCCTGCGGAGATGCCCGTATCGCCCGACGAAGCGACGGAGATGCGCGAGAACATCTGCTTCACGATGATCTCCAAGTGCTTGCGCGCGGTCGAGACGCCCTGTAGTTCGTAGATGCGCGTGATCTCTGCGATGACGTACTCCTGCGCGCGCTCTTTGCCGGCAAGAAGGAAGAGTTCGTCGAGATCGGCCGAGCCGTCGGTGAGGAACTGGCCCTTCGTGACGCTCGCTCCCGGCTTTACGAGAATGGTGCGGGCATACGGGATACGATATTCAGTATCGCGCTTCGCGCTCTTTCCCGATTCGGGCAGAATGGTGAGAACCGTCTCCGAGCCATCCTTCACGATATCCGTGATGACGCCAGAGACGCGCGCGAGAAAGGCGGGGGACTTCGGCATGCGGCTCTCGAATACTTCTTCGACGCGCGGCAGGCCCATGGTGATGTCGCCGCCTGTCTGCGCGACGCCCCCCGTGTGGAAGGTACGCATGGTGAGTTGTGTCCCCGGCTCGCCAATTGCCTGCGCGGCAACAACGCCGACTGCTTCGCCGATATCGATGACCTCCCCGGATGAGAGGTCGACGCCATAGCATTGCTGACAGACGCCGCGTGCGACTTTGCAGGTAATCGGCGAGCGGACGATCGCTTCTTTCGCATCAGAATCCTCGATGGCCTTCGCCTCGTCGCGGGAGAGCATGGTATTGCGCTTCCACGTGCCGCTGGAGGCTTTTACGTCTTCTGCCAAGATACGGCCCGCAAGGCGTTCTGCGAACGAGCCGCCGAGCTGCTCTTTCCCCGGGCGCGGGATCGTCACGCCTTCTTTCGTCCCGCAGTCTTCTTCCAAGACGACCACGTCGTGTGCCACGTCGAAAAGGCGGCGCGTGAGGTATCCCGCGCGCGCGGTATTGAGCGCGGTGTCGGCAAGGCCCTTGCGCGCGCCGTGCGTCGAGGTGAAGTATTCGATCGGCGTGAGACCTTCTTTGAGGGACGAGATGATCGGGAATTCGATGACCTCGCCGCGCGGGTTCGTGATGAGTCCCTTCATGCCGGCCATCTGGTGCAGCTGGACGGCAGAACCACGTGCGCCGGAGGTGATCATGTTATGGACCGGCCCTGTCGGGTCAAGCGCGTCTAAGACGAACTTACGGAGCTCGCCGGAGGTCTTCCCCCAGATCTCGATCGTCGCGCGGACACGCTCGTCGTCGGTGAGAAGGCCGTTCTCGTAGTTCTCGCGCTCTTTCACAACCGCGTGTTTCGCTTCTTCGATGAGCTTCTCTTTGATATCCGGCACTTTCACATCGGAGATGGACCACGTAATGCCGGCGTAGGTCGCATACTTGAAGCCGAATGCTTTTATCTTGTCCAGGATCGCCGGAATACCGTCGAGTGAGTAGTGATTCACGAGCTCGCGGACCAAAGCGCCCATGCGTTTGTTGGTGATCTCTTCGTTCACATACGGGAAATCGCTCGGCAGGACCGAGTTGAAGAGGAGGCGTCCGACGGATGTCTCGAAAGGCGTGCCTTCGAAAACAGCATATTTCTTATTCTCCGACGGAAGCACTTTGATCTTCGCCCTGAGGTCGATTGCCCCAAAATCGTGTGCAGTAATAGCCGCGTTTGTAGATGGGTATGATTTGCCTTCGCCTTTTGCTCCTTCGACCAGACGAGTCATCCAGTAGCAGCCGAGGACGATGTCGAGAAGCTTCGAGGCGACGACGACGTCGCCCGAGCCGGGTTTCAAGACGTTCTTATTCGCCGACATAATTTCCGCTGCCTCCATCTGCGCTTCTTCGGAGAGCGGCACGTGCACTGCCATCGCATCGCCGTCGAAGTCCGCATTATAGGCCGGACAGACCAAAGGATGCACCTGGATGGCGTTGCCTTCGATGAGGACCGGCTTAAAAGCCTGGATGGATTGGCGGTGCAAGGTCGGCGCGCGGTTGAGGAGGACATATTTGCCCTTGATGGCCTCTTCGAGAATAGGCCAGACTTCCGGCGCTTCGTCTTCGATGAGGCGCCCCGCACCGCGGATGTTGTAGGCAAGTTCGCGTTCGAGAAGCCCGTGGATGACGAACGGACGGAAAAGTTCCAAGACCATGTGCTTGGGGAGTCCGCATTCATCAAGCTCGAGATCGGGGCCGACGACGATGACCGAACGGCCGGAATAGTCCACGCGCTTACCGAGAAGGTTCTGGCGCAGATACCCGTGCTTGCCTTTCAGGTAATCGGCGAGCGACTTCAAAGC
>Ga0155799_125_pt1 | contig 21845 bp, 25 predicted proteins | sample RifCSPlowO2_01_FD_107453 | JGI IMG/M metagenome (GOLD analysis project Ga0155799, IMG submission 107453) | Candidatus Kaiserbacteria bacterium RIFCSPLOWO2_01_FULL_53_17 | reverse complement strand
TGCGTATGAGGTGAGCACAAACGGCGCTCTAACGCCGCTCGCGCGCGAGATTCCCGGCCTCACGCTCCTTCCGCGCGCAGGATCGAGCGCTCTCCTTATCGGCTCTGACAGCGGGAGCGGACTCTCGCTATCAGTCCGACCTTCGATAACCGGCACCACGCTCACGCTTCCTATCGAAACCATTGCTGAAAAATGCGCGTGGGCGCCCGGAACGTCCGAGAAAAACGCTTCTTCAACATCGGCACACACACTCGCCGCGTATTGCGCCGTACCACAATCTCCCACGGGAACGAACTTCCTGAATAACTGGTACCGTGGCACCGTACACACTACCGATGCGTGGTACGTTATTGATGGAAGTGCCGGAGAGGCCGAACCGTTCTTCGCGATGAATAATGTGGTCGCAATTGACGCCGGGCGCCCCATGATCGACGAAAACGGGAATTATATGGTCTTTCTGAATGCAAGCGATCAATCACTCTGGCTCCTGCGTATACACGAGTAACTATGCATATCAATATACAAAAAATCCGCCGTGTGTTCCAAGCAACGATCTCTCTCGGCCCCACCGGGCCCGGCATCGAGACGGTATCCCTCTCAAATCTCTTCAGCTCCAACACAAGTCTTGAAACTTTCTTTAGCAAGCTCTTTTACGCCGCACTGGCGATTGGTGCCATCCTCGCGGTCTTGCGCCTCGGCTATGCCGGCTTCATATACATGACAACCGACGTCTTCCCCAGCCACAAGCGGGCGACCGAGATGATCCAACAGACCGTGCTCGGGCTCCTTCTGCTCCTTAGCGTCTGGCTCATCCTCAACCAGATAAATCCGGGTATCTTGAAATTGGACATCTTGCAAAATATTAAGACCGCACCGACTGTTACAGGACAGCAAACACAAGCGGCCGCAGCGCCAGAATATTGCTACACACCTCTTGCTGGGGGCGAGACCTGCGGCTTTACAACCAAACAAGCATGCGATAGCAGCTGGGCAATTTTCGGCAGTGCGTGCTACTTAAAAGGCTCTAAGTGAGAGCCAGCTGCATATACAGAAGCCTGTAGAGTAACAAATTTCTACTCTGTTGCATTCGCAGTGTATCGAATCACCACGCGGCGATTGCGCCCCTCGCCCTGTGATTCGGTTTTTACATTCGGCGCGTCTTGCAGAGTGGTATGCACAATGAGACGCTCATAGGCGCTCATAGGGGAGAGTTCCACATCGTACTGGAATGAGCGCGCCCGCTCGGCCATCATCAAGGCTTTCGATTGCAGGTCGCGGATCTGCCGCGCGCGATAGTCGTTCACGTCGATGAGGAAATGCTCCTCGACTGCCATCGGGGCTTCAGCGATCTCTCCGGTTCGTGCAAGGCGTTTCTGCTCGAGAATCTTCTTCACCAAAAAATCAATCGCGTGGATGGTGTCGCCATGCGCACCAATGAGAAGCTTCGCATCCTCTGCTGCAATAGTAAGAACGGTCTGCCCAGCGACCTCCGCCTCTGAAATACCGGAATACTGCGCTCCTGCTGCTGCAAGCAATTCTTTAAGGACGCTTTCAGCTTCGTGCATGCCCTTGTGTACCACGAAACCCGCGCTCCACCAAATAGGTCTCTCATTCAAGCATTTTTAGGCGCCTCTGCCGTCTTCGCCCCCTCGCGGAACCGACGTCCCATCGCCAGCTCCTGAAGTATCATGAAGAGGTTGCTGGCCGTCCAATACAGAGAAACCGCAGAGGCGAGCGTCAAGGCGATGCCGCCGATAAAAAGCGGCAGTACGTACCGCATCTGCAAGTCGAGGCTGCGCGCCATATCCCCCGAAAACGAGGGGGAAGTTTCTGCAGGACGCGGCTGCCGCGGGCCCATCGAGAGGCGCGTATAGAGATACTGCGTCAGTGCCGTGAGGAGCGCGAGGATGATGCTGCGCTCGCCCATGTCAATAAACCCCATAAATTCCATATTGACGGTATCGGGGGAAGACACAAACGAGTACAAAAGGGACAGGTCAACATTGGGGAGCCCCCCCTTCCAGAACACCCAGTAGAGGCCGATGAGAATGGGAAGCTGGATGAGGATGAGCAAAAAACTCGAAAACGGACGGACGCCCCGCTCCTTATAGAGCGCGAAGATGGCGCGCGCCTGCTCTTCCTGTTTATCCTTGAGGTGCTTCTTGATCTCCTCGATCTCCGGCGCGATCGTGCGCATCGCCGCCTGCGTGCGGATGGCCTGTCTCGAAAGGGGAAAGAGGATCACTTTGACAGCGACCGTGAGGATAACGACCGCAAGCCCCATGTCATGTGCGGGCACGACATCAACCAAATAAATAAGCCCGTTGTAGAGCGGGTCATAGATGAGCATCGAGAATAAATATGAAAGCATCGGGGTATTTTACCCCGTGAGATACCAAATCTAAAGTTAGACAATGGAATAAATGCTTCTGCAAATAACCGAACCACCTGATACGCGGGCGAGGTTATCTCATGGGTGGATCCTGTCTCCTCCGTGCTAGGCGAGAGAGCGCGCCCGCGCGTAGAGAGCGCTCACATCGTGCTCAATCTCACTGAAGGCAGCTGATTGTGCCGCCTTTTTGGCATAGTAGACATATACGAGGGGCCACCGCTCATCGACGATTCTTTGGAACACGGCGCGGCACCGGCGCTTTATCATGTTGCGGGCAGAGGCGCGCGCGACGACCCTTGCGGGCACCACGCAGGCGAACCCCGGCGCTGATCGACCAGGAATACTGCCGCAGGAGAGTGAAAACAGCTCTCCGTGGAGCCGTCTGAAGCCCCGCATACGAGCGAAGTCAGCTCGTGTGAGACGATACTTCTTCGGCATTAGGGCGCAAGCCGCGTGCGCCCCTTGCGGCGGCGGCGCAGGAGCACGCGCGTTCCGGTCTTCGTCTTAAGGCGTGCACGGAATCCATGCGTTGTGGCCCGCTTTTTCTTTTTCGGCTGATAGTTCCTTTTCATAAAAAGTATGAGATATGAAGTATAAAGTATAACGTATTAAAAGCAATTCCGCGTTATGCCTTATATGCGATACTTTATACGTGCATACCCTGTTCGCTGTCCCCACCTTTATGCACACCTTGTGAACACTTTGAGCGGCCCCTCGCATGACTTCCACAAACAAGGAGTGAGCGTATAATGTTCCCACTATGTGCGTGCGCACCCTCGTGCTTCCGACCGCCAACCTACAACGTACGGCTTCAGCCATATGACCAACAGGGAACTCTGGCAAAATGCGCTTGTTCAGATCGAACTCGGCACCTCGGAAGCCTCTTTTCGGACGTGGTTCCGCAATACCGATATCGTCTCGCGGGACTCGAGTGTGATACAGGTCGCCGTTCCGTCCAAGATCGTCAAGGAATGGCTCATGGATAAGCATCACAAGCTCATTTTGGGAACGCTGCGCGCGCTTGATAACACGATCCGCTCCGTTGACTACGTCGTTCATCGCTCGGTGGCGATAGGAGGGGAGCGTCGGCCCGAAAAGCACCAATCCGTGCAAGAGAACGCCGCCTTGGATCTCGGCACCCTCTACATCGACAAACGCGACAACCTGAATCCCCGCTACACGTTCGACACCTTCATCGTCGGCCCTTTCAACCAGCTCGCGCATGCCGCCGCAAAAGCGGTGGTTGAGCGTCCTGGCCTTGCCTATAACCCCTTTTTCGTCTACGGCTCGACGGGGCATGGAAAGACGCACCTCATCCAGGCCATCGGCAATCACTTCAAGAAAACCCACAGCAATAAAAAGGTATTTTACGTCTCATCGGAACGTTTCGCGGTCGACTTCATCAATGCCGTTCAGAAGGGCCGCGCCAACGAATTCAAGGACCAGTACCGCCAGTACGACGTCCTCATCATGGACGATGTCCAGTTCATGGCGGAAAAGGAACGCACGCAGGAGGAATTGTTCCACCTCTTCAACGCCATGCACGACAACAACAAGCAGATCATCTTCTCGAGCGATAAGCATCCCATGCTCCTCCCCGGCTTCGAAGAGCGCGTCCGGGGCCGCCTCTCCGGCGGCATCATTATGGAGATCCCGGAGCCTGACGTGGAATCGCGCGCGGCGATCATCCGGGCGAAAGTCGAACAGCTCGGCTTCAGCCTCGCCGACGAGATCGTCTCCCACATCGCCGAGAATGTCCGGGGCAACATCCGCGAGCTCGAAGGCATCCTCAATATGATCGTCTGCAAGTCACAGCTGAAAGGGAAGACGATCGCGCTCACGGACGTCCGCACCCTCATCAAACACAATATCCGCCCCAACAAAGGGGTCTCCGTCGAGGAAGTGGTCCGTCGCATCGCGCAGTACTACGAAATCGCCGAGAAGAGCATCTACGAAAAGACCCGTAAAAAGGAAGTGGTAAAGCCGCGGCAGATCATCATGTATATCTTGCGTGAGGAATTCAACGTTTCCTACCCTTCTATAGGAGAGAAGCTCGGCGGGCGCGATCACACCACCGTCATCCACTCATGTGAGAAGATAAAAGAAGAGGTCAAACGGAACAATGTTCTTGAGCAAGAATTGGAACATATCCGTTCTCTCGTGCATGTATAACCCTGTATACAACCTGTTGAAAACAAAACAAAAAACTGCTTCCTATAAAAAATATTCTTCCCAAGGAACCAATCCACACATCCTTCAGACGATCACACACCACTAATCCACATCACCAACTATAGAAACAATCGCGTAATACTTACCTTTTCTCAACTTTTCCACTTATACACATCCTTAATAGTAATAAAATATTGATTTAATTAATTATAAAAAAATTACAAATATGAACTTCATAACTCTTAAAGAAAAAATTCTTAATGCTGTTCTTATTGCCGAGCGTGTGGTGGGGAAGAAGGAATCTCTTCCGGTTCTGGGGTGTGTGGTGATACAAGTTGATATGGATATCACTATACGATCGACGAATCTTGAGGCGGGAGTTGATATTATTGTTGCAGGCGACAGCAGTGAGAAAGGCACTGTCGCCGTTCCGGCAAGTATTCTCTCCCAAACACTCCGCGCCGTTTCAGGGGAGAAGGTGAGTTTCAAGATGGATGGGGGGAACCTCTTTGTTGAGGCAAAAGGCTCTAAAACACTCATTAAAGCGATACCTCACGACGAATTCCCTTCCATCACGACCCCGAAAGAATCGTGGAAACAATTGACCATTACGCGCCAGTCGCTTCTTGAGGCACTCCAATCGGTCTCCTATGCCGCATCGACATCAATGATCCGGCCTGAATTGGGGAGCGTCTATGTCTCCATTGATGGCGGCGCGCTCACGTGTGTTGCCACCGACTCATTCCGGCTTGCGGAGAAGAAGGTGGTTGACTCCTCGGGCGGCGGCGATGTGGAGGTATTGATCCCTCTCAAGCATGTGCAGGAGATCATGCATATACTCGAAAGGCTCCCTATTGAGACGATTCAGCTTTCGGTTGACGATTCGCAACTTGCGCTTGTCGCCGATGGACTTCGATTTGTCTCGCGGGTCGTCGATGGGAACTTCCCGAATTACAAGGAGATCATCCCGAAGAAATTCTCGACCGAAGCGACGCTTCTTAAGAATGATTTTGCCGAGGCGCTCCGCAAGGCGCGTGTCTTTTCAGGCGCCGATCAGCACGTGGGTTTTCATGTCTATCCGAAGAAGAAAGTATTCGATGTGACGGCGCAGAGCGCTGGTATTGGCGAGATGTCGGATTCTCTTGAGGCGGCAGTAAACGGCGAGGATATCGATGTGAACTTCCACATCGGCTACATCGCCGACTGTCTGCAGTCCATCCCTTCGGATTCCATCACGCTCGGATTTGCGGGCGCCGGGAAGCCGGTCGTCATCAAAGGCGTCTCTGACGCGACGTTCACCTACCTTGCGATGCCCCTCAATAGATAGCGACTAGGTTATAGGTGTTAGGGGCTAGGTTCTAGGAAATCCAAGTAATTCTCAGAAGGTTAAGGAGCGTTGTTTGACCCTCAAGTCTTGGCCCCAAACTGCCTCGCGCATGCTATAATAATTATATGAGCAGTCAGCTTTCTAAGTTAGTCGAGCGCATCAAGACATGGCCAAAGGCGCGGCAAGCGGATGTGGTACGTGTGATCGAGGCGATGGAGGGAGCAGGGACAGGGATATACAAACTCTCAAGTGAGGAGCGACGTGCCATTCAGGCGAGTCTTGACAGTAACCTGGTATCCGACGCCAACGTCGAAGCATTCCGCAATCGCCACAAGGCATGAGGGTGCGCTATAGGCAGCTTGCACTTGAAGACATCGACGCGATTTACAAATGGATCGCCGCGCACGGTATTGTAACTGCAGCTGGCGTCGAAGCGTCGATCTTCGAAGCCATCACGCTTCTCGGCCGCTTCCCAGGATTCGGTTCGATGACCGATGAGCCTGACACCTATCGCTGGCCCATGGGAGATTATCGGTACACGATTTTCTACCGTATCGCGTGGGAAGATGACGCGATCGAAGTCTTGCGCGTCGTCGACAGCAGGCGGGTACGGAACCTGAAACACATTCCGCGCTGAGGCCGCGAACGTTACGAACAGAGTTAACAGGGTGGCCCTCCGAGGGTCAAGTAGCGCTACTTGATCCTCCTGCTTTTTATGTTCCTGAAAGCCGGAACCTAAAAGCTATTATTTACTACTGGGCAGTGAAAGTGATTTGCGTTTCGTACTGGCCGGTCGCAGTGTCGGCGACAGCGCGGAGGAATTGTGAGCCCGTTTGTGATGGTTGCACCGCGATCACATACGGCGGCTGTGCGGAGACTCCCACAAACGTGCCGTTGAGGTAGTACGTGATGCTTCGGATGCCTGCCGTTGGCTGGAATGAGACTTTTGCATCGAAAGGTTCCGTGAGCGAGACCTGCGAGTTTGGTGCGGGAGAGGCGATAGAGAATCCCGGAAGCGGTTGTGTTGAAGTACTGGATTCCAGTCCAGGGTTTTGCTGCGTCCAGAGCGAGACTCCGTACTCCCAATGTGGAAGCTGTGAGTCGTTTTGGTTCGGGGAGCCGGAACGCGGATCGTCTTTGTTCGTCCAAAAGAGAAGATCGTGAATACCAAGAGAGGGATTTGTGTTCCACTCACCACGGAGGACCGGCGGGAGTGAATCGTGGGCAGGATCCGGCGCGGGAGCGACGAATTCGCCCGAATGGTATTTCGCAAGCGCCACTTCCATGAATTCGTGCCACATGGGGGCAATGATAAACGCGGCGATCCGGCGCACCATTTCGGAATTATCGTTATTACCCGCCCACGCACCGACGGAGATGCCGGGTGTGTAGCCGACGATCCACACGTCGCGGTAGTCGTTCGTGGTTCCAGTCTTGTCGGCGACGTCGTAGTCGGGGAAATAGAGCGGGGAGTTTGCGCCGAACTCCGGCGTTCGAGCGATGTTATCAGAGAGAATGTCGTTGATCTCGCGCGCGATCTGCGGGTCCAAGGCGCGGCTCTCTTGTTTTTCATATTGTTCAAGCACGCGTCCGCCCGTATCTTCCACCGAGAGGATGCCGGTCGCGGGGTTGCGAAGCCCATCATTCGCGAAGACGCCGTAGGCGCTCGTCATGTCGAGGAGCGTCACTTCGCCGCCGCCGAGAACCAAGGTGAGGCCGTAGCGGTTCGCATCTTCCAAGGTCGAGATGCCCATGTCGCGCGCGGTCTCGATGGAGTCTGCAACTCCGGCGAGATACACTGTTTTTACCGCAGGGACGTTCTGCGATTGCGCCAAAGCGTCGCGCAGCTTCATGGGGCCCTTGAAGAGGCCGTCGTAGTTGCTTGGGCTGTAGCAGGGGGATTCGCTGTTTGCGACATCCATCGGATTGCAGGCCGTCGAGAACTGCGTCTGCACATCGAAGACGACGGTCTCCGGCGTGTAGCCCTTCTCGAAAGCGGTCGCATAGACGAACGGCTTGAAGGAAGAGCCTGGCTGCCGTTTCGCCAAGGTCACATTCACCTTGCCATCAATCGTCTCATCGAAGTAGCCGCGCGAGCCGACCATTGTCAAGATCTGCCCGCTCTTAGGATCGACGGCGACGATGCCTTCATTCGTCGCGTTGAAATTCTTCTCCATGTCCGGCGCGTATTTCGCGACCACCTCTTCCGCTTTTTGCTGCAGCTCCCAGTCGAGTGTCGTGATGACCCTGAGGCCTTCGTTCGCGACGACGTCGGGGCCGTACTTGTCTTCCAGATATTCGCGGACAAAGAAGACGAAGTGCGGTGCCTTGATGCCCGCCTCTGCCCGATCACGGAACTGCACGACTTCCGCCTGCGCGATCGCGTAGTCGTCATCGGTAATGTATCCCAGATTTTTCATGCGCGAGAGGACGAGACTCTTGCGGCCCTCCAGCTCGTCGCGGTGGTTGCCGTAGGGCGAGTAGCGCGTGGGAGCCTGCGGCAAAGCCGCGATGTAGGCGGCCTCGGCGAGCGTTACGTCTTTAGCGGGTTTCCCGAAGAAATACTGCGCTGCCTCTTCGACGCCGTAGATCGTACCGCCATAGGAGGTTTCGTTGAGATAGATATTCAGTATCTGGTCTTTTGTCGCGATCTTCTCTAATTTCATCGCAAGCACGATTTCTTTCGCTTTGCGGATGAGGGTCTTGTCTTTCGTGAGGAGAGTGTTCTTCACCACTTGCTGCGTGATAGTTGAGCCGCCTTGCCCCACGATGCCCGGCATAAGGCGGAGGTTGACGAGGACGGCGCGTAGGAAGGAGAGCGGGCGGAAACCGCGGTGTTGATAGAAAGAGTCGTCTTCGACAGCAACCGTTGCGTTCCTAATATAGGGAGAGATCTCTTCGATGGGAACTTCGGTGCGGCGCATCGCGCCGTGCACGTCGTAGAGCAAGACTTCGCCGGTGCGGTCGTAGATCTTGGTAGACTCGCCGACGATGCGGTTCTGGATGGTGCCGACGGCAGGCACCGAGGCAAAGAGCGCCCATGCAACAAATGCCCCTGCAGCGGTTATTGCCGCGAGTGCGATAAGGTGCAGGAACACGTGAAGCCCGCGATTTTTTGCACGTGTTTTTGCTGCATGCCGCATCCGCGCGTAGCGTAATTCCCTATCCATGGCGTGAAAAACCGGCGTTGGCCGGAGATATTTCAATTGTTGCGTGCAAGCACACACTTGTCCAGCACTCCCAAGAGACGCGTTGCGCCGCACTCTCTTTCAGCGGGTATGTGCCAAATATGTGATGCCGATGGCGATGGCGTCATATTCGTCATCGTGTCTGATGGTTTTATCTATTTTCAAGAGCAGATGGAGCATGTCAGTCACCTGTTTCTTGTCGGCACGGCCGCTTCCGGTTGTCGCGCTTTTCACTTGCGCTGGCGTGTACTCGAACGAGGGGATGCCCGCGACCGCAGCGGCGTTGAGGATGGCGCCGCGCACCTCCGCGACCTGCATTGCCGTCTTCTGGTTGGAGGTGAAGAAAAGTCGTTCCATCGCGAGGGCATCGGGCTTGTACTTCTTGATGAGCTGCTCGCACTCGGCAACGACCTGCGCGAGACGCTCGACAAATCCATCTTTCGCGTTCGTCTCGATGCAATCCGAATATATCCACCGCTCCTTCCCGTTCTCTTTTTCCACGACGGCGACCCCACAGCGGCCGTATCCGGGATCTATCGCAAGTACGCGCATACTCATTACACACGCATTTCAGCGATGTGGTATACATCGCGGCGATGACGCATTGCGATAATGACCACGATGTCCGACTCGACCCGGTAGACGATGCGATAATCCTCAACGCGTAGCGAGCGGTGTCCTTTCAATGATTGCCGAAGCGGTTTCCCGAAAACAGCAGGCGCTGTTTGTAATTTTGTCTCAATTGCTTTCTTCGCATTCATGAAAATCGCAGTATCAAGCCTCGGGATGTCTTCTCGTTGCACCACCGTGAGGTACTCGACCCCGTAGGTCATGCCCTTTTTGCCTTCTTGAACGCGGCTTTCCAAAATGCCTCATGACTCATGCGAGGGGCGCCGGGAACGTCGCGTTGCATTGCGATATGAGAGAGCGCAAAATCCTCCTCGATCTCCATCGCTTGGCGGACGAGTTGCGCGGCTTTCGTTGCGCGTGGCACTTGATCGCGTTTCGCGAGCGACGCCAGAAATTGCTCCTCGGCCTTTGAGAGCGAGATATGTAAACGTGGTTTCGTCGTGGCCATACGGAAAAGTGTATCAAAAGTGGCCCACTCGTCAAGCAGCGTTTGTGTACACTTCCTCCACGTCATCGTGTGCGTCTATCTGTTCCATGATGCCCATGAGTGCGGCGGAATCGGTTTCCGAGAGGGGAACGGTGGTCTTCGGATTCCAACCCTCGCCGGTTTTCTCGAATGCCCATGCCGCCGAGCCAGGCGCGGCCAATTCGAGGCCGTTTTTCGAGAGAAGATGTTTTATCTCCTGCGCAGTGCGGTTGCGGTTGTCGGTGAGGGTATCAATAAGGATGGCCGCACCGCCGGGGCCATAGGCTTCGTAAGTTGCCTGATCGAGCGAGGCAGCGTCTGCGGCGGTGCCTTTCGCGACCGCGCGTTCAATGGTGTCTTTCGGCATGTTCGCTTTCTTCGCGGTCTCGATGATGGCGCGTAAGTTCGCCGCACTCATATCGCCATTGGCTTTCTTGCTCTCTACAGCGATGCGCTTCCCGAGCTTCCCCCAGAGATTGCTCTTTGCGGCATCCGCCGCTCCCTTCTGGCGCTTAATTTGTGCCCACTTATTGTGTCCGGCCATATGAATAAGTGTTAGGTTGTAGGTGATAGGGTATAGGGAGTATGCAATTTTGCGACTCGAATTGCAAAATTAGCATAATTCGATAGGGTTACTAATAGTCCGCACGCGGTGTGTGGCAGGAGGATTTAGCGATGCACGGACGAATCAAAACCGCCCTTCTCTCTGTCTTTAAGAAAGATGGGATAGAGCATTTTGCACGAGCACTTATCGAGCTTGGGTGGAACATCCTCGCGTCGGCGGGCACCGTGAAATATCTCAAGGAACATGGTATTGAGGCTCGCGACATCGCAGAAATCGTTGGCCCACCTATCCTTGGACATCGAGTGGTGACGCTCTCGCGTGAGATTCATGCGGCACTTCTCGCAAAAGATACGCCGGAAGACGATGCTGAACTCGCGCGTATCGGCGTCCCACGAATCAATCTCGTGTATGTTGATCTCTATCCGCTAGCGGAAGAGGTTGCCAGACCGGGCGCAACACTTGCATCTGTCACCGAAAAAACAGACATCGGTGGGCCAGCACTTCTGCGTTCAGCGGCAAAAGGCAGACGCCTTGTTGTATGCCGTACTGACGATGCGAAGACGATTTTGGGGCACCTCAAGAGAGGCTACGAATCGTGGTCTTCTGATGAACAAGAGCGTGTGCAAATTTGGCTTGCTCATCGGGCTGAATATGCTGTTGCTGAATACTGTATGGCATCGGCCGAGTACCTCAAAAAGCACTTCTAGAAAAGTGAAGGCGTGTCTTATCGAGGGGAACGAGACGTAGAACTTGTTCTACGTCTCGTTTTATATCAACTTCGGATGGACGGCTTTTGGTATCTCTGCTCCCAAGTGTTGGTAACCCTTTTCCGTCACCGTGCGGCCGCGGGGAAGTATCCTGCGACAATCCCCGGCGCTATTCACCATTTCGTTGTTGACACTGTATAGAATGCCATATACACTTCCCTCATGAGGATCCGTGCCGATATCATCGGGTTCGAGTGGGATGATGGTAATCGGGATAAGAGCCTCAAGAAACACGGTATTCCGCAGGATGCGTGTGAGGAGGTCTTTCAGGACGAGAAGAGGCAGGTGTACCCTGATTTGCGTCACTCGCAGAACGAAGTACGCAACATCATCGTGGGGAAGACAAAGCAAGGGCTACTACTCGTTGTTACGTTTACATTGCGGAGAGGTCGCATCCGCATCATATCGGCTCGGCCCATTAATAGGAAAGAAAAGAAATTGTATGAATAAGCGCACAAAAAAAGAATTGGTCATCCCCGCGTTTAAGAACGAGGATGAAGAGCGTGAGTTTTGGGATCATATCGACCTCTCTCAGTATCTCGACAAAAGTGACGCAGTGCCCGTCTCATTCCCGAATCTCAAGCCATCGTCTTCTTCGATATCACTGCGCATTCCATCGTATCTACTCGCCCGCGTGAAGGAGCGCGCCAACGCGATCGACATCCCATATCAGTCCCTCATAAAGGAGTACATCGCTCGAGGCGTGGCACGGAAAGAATAGAATTCGAATAAGGCTTGGTTATTTGATCGAGTGATACAAACCTAAATTAACTTCGGTTGATCGGCTTTGGGGATTTCTTCCCCTAAATGCTGATAGCCTTTTTCCGTTACGGTGCGGCCGCGGGGGGTGCGGTCGAGCAGGCCGAGCTGCATCAAATAGGGTTCGTGCACTTCTTCGATCGTCGCCTCTTCCTCTGAAAGAGCGGCAGAGATGGTTTTAAGGCCGACCGGACCTCCTTTGAATTTATCAACAAGCACTGAAAGGATGTCGCGGTCGATCTGGTTGAGACCGAGTTCGTCTATTTCGAGAAGTGCGAGCGCTTTCTTCACCGTCTTCATATCTAATTTTTCGTCGCTCACCTGTGCGAAGTCGCGGCAGCGTTTGAGGAGATAGTTCGCGGTTCGCGGCGTTGCGCGCGAGCGACGGGCGATTTCTTTGATTGATTCATCGTCGATTGGGATCTCAAGTATTTTCGACGAGCGCTTGAGGACCGTCGCGATCTCATCCTCGTTGTAATAAGTGAGACGGAACGTGCCGCCGGAGAAGCGCGAGCGAAGGGGAGAAGAAAGCATTGAAATACGCGTCGTTGCGGCGATGAGAGTGAACGCCGGAAGTTCGAGCTGCACGGTGCGTGCCGACGGGCCTTTGCCAATAACAATATCCAAGACACCGCTCTCCATCGCAGGGTAGAGAATTTCCTCAATGGTGCGGTTGAGGCGATGCACTTCGTCGATGAAAAGCACATCGCCCGGCGAGAGATTGGTGAGGATGGATGCGAGGTCCCCCACGCGCTCGATCGCAGGGCCTGAAGTCGAACGGAGCGACGCGCCGATTTCCTTGGTGATGAGATGTGCGAGCGTCGTCTTGCCAAGGCCGGGGGGACCGTATAAAAGGACGTGCTCCGGCTGCTGCGTGCGGCCTTTGGCGGCCGAAAGGAGGATGCGCAGGTTCTCTTTTATCGTCGGCTGGCCGACATATTCCTCCCACACCGAAGGACGGAGCGCCTGATCGAGCGAACGGATGCTTTTAGGGCTTATTTCCTTGGTTTTATCCATGATTGACAACGGCGCTCCGGCGTGATAGATTATCCGGCAGAGCGGCGTCCCAACGCCTCTTTTCTTTTTTTCAGGGACGCACATCTCCGAGCGATACCAGACTTTACCAAGGATGGCGGTGGTGACCGCCTTCGGGCTGTTTACTGCCCCTCTCCTTAGGTTTTGTCGAACTTTCGATGATCCATTGAAAGCATCACTCGGGGATGTGCTTCTCCGACTTGTCCGAACACATGCAATGTGTTTTAGGACGAATACTTTCTGCATTCAGGGTAGCATTCAGTTGCAAATACACAACTATTTTTTCGTGTCGTGATCCAGGCGATACAGAAAACACCGACGCAAGCCGGTGTTTTCTGTTAGGAAAGAGTTTCGAGCCCAGCACCAGACTTTGACTCCGTTGAGAGAAACATGAATTGTGCGTATTTTTCAAATAGTATAGCGATTTACGGCACATTTTCTCTTGGCGCGGCTCAACAAAAAAAGGGAGCCAAAGTCGGTTCACGGGCTCGAAACTCTATGAAAGAGTTTCGAGCATCACTTCGTCGTGCAGATCGACGACGCGGCCTAATTCATCAAGCGAGGTTATGCCATTCAATACCTTCACGGCACCGTCCTGCGCCATGCGACGGATCTCTTGCGGCCTCGAGGCTTTCCATATCTCGCGATCGCTCGATGTCCGTCGTACGGTCTCTTCGATCTGCTTATCCATAAGGATGACTTCGACGACGCTGATGCGCCCCTTATAGCCAATACCGCCGCATTTCTCGCATCCCTTGGCAGTCCACATCGTATCGCGGTTCGCAGGCAAACCTTCCGGGTGCGGAATGTGTGCAAGCAAGGGCTCCATCGTCTTCGCATCCTCTCCAGTAATCGGCGTTGCGACGCGGCAGAACTCGCAGAGCTTGCGCACGAGGCGTTGTGCCATGGAGACGGTGATAGCAGCGCCTAAGATGTCGGGATTCACGCCCATATCAATGAGGCGGGGGAAGGTGCCTGCGGCGTCGTTGGTGTGCAGGGTCGAGAAGACGAGGTGGCCGGTGAGGGCAGCATTCACCGCCGTCGAAGCCACTTCGCCGTCGCGGATTTCGCCGACCATGATGACGTCCGGGTCTTGGCGGAGCGTGGAGCGAAGTCCTGAGGCGAAGGTGTAATCCTTCGAGACCTGCGTCTGCACGACGCCAGGCAGGTGATATTCGATCGGGTCTTCGATCGTCACCACCTTGATGCCGGGGTTTGAGACTTTGCGCAGGAATGCGTAGAGAGTCGTCGTCTTACCGGACCCAGTAGGCCCCGTGTTGAGGATGAGTCCGTTTGGTTTCGCGATCTCGCGCTCGAATATCTCCATAAGGTATTTGTCAAAGCCGAGCTTCTCCATGGGAAGCGCGATCGTGGTGGGATCGAGAATACGCATGACGATGGTTTCGGCGTAGGCGCCCGGAAGGACCGAGGTGCGGATCTCGATCTCTTTTTCATTTACCACGATGGAAAAGCGGCCGTCCTGCGCCGCGTTCTTGATGTTGAGTTTCAATCCGGAGAGGAGCTTGAGGCGCGAGGAAAGGAGGGCGTAGGTCGGCGCGTCGAACATGAGGACCTCGATAAGGACGCCGTCGAGGCGATAGCGCATGCGCACGCCGTTCTCTTCCGGCTCCAAGTGCACGTCGGAGGCACCCAAAGAGAGCGCGCCGGCCATCGTGACTTCCAGGGCGCGCGAGATGCGATGCGTGTCCTTGCTCCCCATATGCTCCTTGATGTGGCTGCGCACGTCCTCCAAGGTCTTCAATTCGGCAAGCATGCGCTGGATGGTCTCGTTGGAGAGCGTGAGAATGCCCGCCTCTGTTTCCGTCGCGAAGGAGAGGTCATGGTAGCGATCCCAAGCATGGTCCAAAGAGGCGCGCGAGACGATGAAGCGGCGGACTTCGTAACCGAGCCGGGCGAGGTTCTCGACCGACTGCGCGGAGTCGGGGCGTTCCGGCGCGCGCATGGCGACGAAGAGCTTCTTGTTCGTTTTCTTGAAGGCGGCGACCTCACCAGCGCGCGCCTCTTCTTCGGGAATAAGGCGCAGGGCGTCGGTATCGATGGATTTCTTGGTGAGGTCGACGTACTCGATGCCGTATTTGCCGGCGAGCATCTCGGCGAGCTGTTCCTCTTCGCGTCGGCGCAGTTCATCGAGGCGCTCTTCCTGCTTGCGTTCGTTGAATTGTGCGGGCATGTGCGTATATCATAGCGCACCGTAGAATATGCGTATGCAGCTGCACGGCACAGAGAGAATGGAAGAAGAGGCGAAGCGATTCGTCTCCGCCCTTCGTCCGCGCGCAGGAAGCGCGACCGTCGTCGCTCTTTCCGGGGACCTCGGGGCGGGGAAGACGACGTTCGTGAAAGGCGTCGCAAAGGCGCTTGGCGTTTCGGAACACGTGACGAGCCCGACCTTCGTCATCATGAAGATATATGACATCAGCAGTCCGCCAGCCGGCGGATTCGACCGGCTGGTCCATATTGATGCGTACCGTCTCAAAGGGGAACACCATCTGAAGGTCCTCGGATGGGAGGAGCTCCTGCGCGATCCGAAGAATCTCATGTTCATCGAGTGGCCGGAGAAGGTGGGCAGTGCCATACCGGCAGATGCCATATGCCTCGCACTCCGTTATAGTGGTGAGGGGAAGCGCAATATTTCCTATGACATCGAAACCCGAAAAGAAAAAAAGCACGAAACGGCTCGTCCTGCTTGATTCGCACGCGATTCTCCATCGCGCGTTCCATGCGATTCCCGATTTCGCGACATCGAAAGGCGAGCCGACGGGCGCCCTCTACGGTCTCATCTCGATGCTCCTTAAGGTCGTGCATGAATTGAAGCCCGATTACATCATCGCGACGCGCGATCTCCCCGGCGGCACCTACCGCCACGAACTCTTTGAAGAATACAAAGCGACACGCGTCGAGGCAGACCCCGCGCTCGTGGAACAATTGAAGAAAGCGCCAGAGGTGTTCGAGGCATTCGGAATCCCGGTCTATGCGTGTCCGGGCTTCGAGGCGGACGATATAATCGGCACGATTGTGGAACAGCTTAAGAAAAGTCCGCCGGCTGGCGGAGACATCGAGGTCATCATCGCAACGGGAGACCTCGATACGTTGCAGCTGGTTTCCGGAGAGAAGGTGCGTGTGTACACGCTGCGGCAGGGCATCTCCGACACCATTCTCTACGATGAGGACCGCGTGCGTGAGCGCTACGGCTTCGGCCCCGAGTTCATCTCCGATTATAAAGGACTGCGCGGCGACCCGTCGGACAACATCAAAGGCATCAAGGGCATCGGCGAGAAGACGGCCGAGGCGCTCATCACGGAATTCGGCTCCATCGAGGACATCTATACAGCACTCAAGAGTAATCCCGGAGAATTCGAGAAAGCGGGGGTGAAGAAGCGCATCGTCGAGCTTCTGAAAGAAGGCGAAAAAGATGCGCGTTTTTCAAAGGAACTCGCGACCATTCATGCTGAGGCTCCCATCACCTTCATGCTGCCTGAAAAATCATGGCGTCTCTCCGAGTACCTTGGAACGATTGATGCTCTCTGTGATGCACTTGAGTTCCGCTCGCTTAAAGAACGCGTCCGAACGCGCCTCGGAGAAGAAAAGCGCGCCCCTGAAACGCCTGCCCAGCTCTCGCTGGAAGTGGAGCGGAACGTTGACCCGCGCACGCTTTCGGAGTGCGCAGTGGCGCTGTGGCTCGTAAAGTCCGATATCACGAATCCGACTCTCGACGACATTCTCTCATTTGCGAAAACACAGGATTTCGAGAAGGCACGCGAAACCGTATTCGCGACGTTGCACCAAACGGGTAGGCTCCGTGAGGTGTTCGAAACAATAGAGAAGCCTTTGATCCCGATCGTCGCGCGCATGAATGCGGACGGCGTGCGTATCAATAAAGATGCGCTTGAGAAAATGGCGGGCGAATACCGAGAAGAGCTCGGCGAGATCGCGCAGCGCATCTTCGATCATGTGGGCCACGAATTCAATATCAACTCTCCCCGCCAGCTCGCCGGGGTCTTGTATGACGAATTGAAGCTCTCGAACGGTACTCGGACGAAAAAGACGCCGACAGGAGCGCGTACGACGCGCGAGGAGGAGCTTGCGAAAATGCGGGATGCGCATCCGGTCATCGACGACATCCTTGCCTATCGTGAATTGCAGAAGCTGCTCTCGACCTATGTGGAGAAGATGACCGAGCTTGTGGATGCGCGTGGCAGGCTCCATGCGGAATTCCTGCAGGCAGGCACGACGACAGGGCGCATGGCCTCTCAAAATCCTAATCTGCAGAACATCCCCATCAGGACCGAGTATGGTCGCCGGATCCGGCATGCATTCGAGGCGCCGAAGGACTCTCTCCTTGCGGCGCTCGATTACTCACAGATAGAGCTTCGTGTCGCAGCAGGGCTCTCCGGAGACGAGAAACTCCTCGATATCTTCAAACGCGGTGGCGACGTGCACGCGGCGGTCGCGGCGCAGGTCTTTGGCGTTCCGAGGGAGTTTGTGGATAAGGAGATGCGCCGGAGGGCGAAAGTCATCAACTTCGGCATCATCTACGGGATGGGGGTGAACGCGCTTCGCGTGTCTCTGGGCGAGAGTGTCTCGCGCGAGGAAGCAGCGAGATTCTTGAGCGATTACTTTGCGAATTTCGCAGGACTTGCGAAGTGGATCGAATTCACGAAGCGCTCCGCGGCGCAGAAAGGGTACACCGAGACATTCTTCGGCCGCCGCCGCTATTTCTCCGGCTTCGATTCCGCGATCCCGCAGATGCGCGCGCAGGCGGAGCGCATGGCAGTAAACGCACCCATCCAGGGCACGCAAGCGGACATCATCAAACTCGCGATGGTGCGGGCCGATGAGCTCATTGAAAAGCGCGGCTGGCGGGAGAAGGCGAAGCTCGTCCTGCAAGTACATGATGAATTGGTATACGAAGTCGCGGAAGATATTGCCGGAGAGGCGGCATTAGAGGTGCGGAAGGTAATGGAATCGGTCGTTCCTGCGGACGCGCTTTCGGGCGTGCCGATCCTTGCCGAGGCGGCGCTTGGGAAGAATTGGGGCGAGCTCAAACGCATTCCTGCTACAAGCTAAGTATGTTGTATCTCTACATAGGAACCGATCGGGAGAAAGCGCGCGCGAAAATGCTCTCTGATATCGCACAAGCACGCGGCGAAGTCCTTCGCATCACCGATGCGCACACGATTGATGATTTGCGTGCGGCGCTGCGGGGGGGCGGCATGTTTGCGGCAGAGCGAATACTTGTTTTTGAGGGAGTGTGCGCGAATGAAGAGATGCATGATGCGCTTCTTGCAGCGCTTCCGTCACTTGCCGAATCTTCAGAAAAGACATACGTGTTCGAGGAGAAACCCCTCGCTGATCTTCGGAAAAAACTCGAGAAGCATGCGGCGCGCGTCGAAAAATTCGACGCGCCGAAAAAGGAAAGGGACGGCAGCATATTCGCGCTCGCGAATGCCTTGCGCCGCGCCGACAAGAAGGCGCTCTGGGTCTCCTACATGCGCGAGCTCGAAAAAGGGACGGCACCCGAAGCGATACACGGGGTTTTATTCTGGGGAGCGAAGGACACATTCCTTAAAACAGGCGGGAAAGACGCGCGCTTCCGCGCGCTCATTGCAGAGCTTGCCGCGCTTCCCCATGAAGCGCGCCGGAGGGGGGAAGACCTCGAATATGCACTTGAGCGATTTGCGCTCTGTGTATAACACATTGTGAGAGTCGGCGGTAAGGCCGTACTATATCCATGTGAGCAGTCTTCGTGCAGTTGTTTTTATAATAGCGGCAGTGGTTTTTATCAATGCAGTTTTTCTGCTTTCTTCCGTGTCCCAGGTTCATGCATTAAATGATGCAGCCAATGCTATGTGCACCCCTGTAGATGTACGGTGCCAGTGTGGTTTTGTTATGACCAGCGATGGGTGCAAATTCCGGGGAACCCAAGCGAATAAGCACAACTGCCCTCCGGCTCCCGATATCTGCATGGACACCACGAACGAGTTGGTAACCATTGGCACATGCCCTCTTCCTAATAAATGCGAAGGAAAGATTTCACAAGGACTCGGAGGGGAAGGAATGGAGGCGCTTTCGAAGTTGTTACAGCAGGCGATGGAGCAGCTCATGAAGGGTGGCGGAGGCGGAGGCGGAGCGGGCGAGATGCCGACGTCGACAGATTATTATGCGGGCGGAGGAGGGTGTGTTCAGTATTATCAAGTCACCGTCCCTTCGTCTGATCCTTGTGCCATCTATAACCCGAATGCCATTTCTGGCGCGGCGCTCGGACCTTCCGGTGTTTCGGGGAATCTCTTAGATGCGCTTGGGGGTGGGGGTACGAACACCAACACACAGACGAACGTGAGCACCGGCCTCTTGCAAGGAAAGACTAACACCCCCGGCGGCTCGCAGTCCTCGCAAACGCAAACCTCGCAGACGTCACAGCAGTCAAACACGGTGCGTCTGGCGCCGGGACTCTCCGGCGACGTGCGTCTCGGGAGCGCGGGGGCGACGATCATTGCGAATCTGCGCCAGGGCTTGAGTGAAGTCGCGAGCTTTTTCGGCGGGAGCACGTTCGGCTCCTCGCAATCGCTTTCCGTCGCCGGGCGCCTGTGCGCGTCGCGGCCGTGGGCAAGCGGCTTTATCGCGAACGTCATTCCCTCATCGTTCTTCGACGGTCTCTGTGAGTGGCGCGGATACCACGTGGGTGTCGCGATTGCTCCACAGACGTCGGGTACTGCCTCTGCGGGGGACGGCTCATCTTCTCAACCAGGTCAGCAGAGGCCTGGTTTCCAGCTGCCGGAGTCCGATATGCCGCCGGAGGCCGACATCTGGGCGGAGCCTGCGTCGGTGCGTTTAGGGACGCGCACGTATATCTTCTGGAACGCGCGCGGCGTCGTCTCGTGTGAGGAGAGAGGCCCCAGCTTTGAGCAAAACTCGCTCTCCGGCGGTGCCTCAACGGTCCCCATCTCCGGCCCGACCACGTTCGTTATCGAATGCCTCACCTCCGCAAGCACGACCGTGCGTGATAGCGTTACCGTGCAGATTGCGATCTAGGTTTGCGACGTGCGATGTACGCCATTGCTGCCGACGGGTTTGTATGAAGCGATTGCCCTGCGAAGTATTTCGCGCTTTTCGAGTGATTGTTTCCAGATACTATTTGATCGTTTCCCGTTAATACGAACGCCGGGGGAGAAGCCGATTTCTTTTTCGAATTTGAGCAAGTTTTCTTTGCCAACACTTACAATCTCGTTGGGGAGTTGTATTCGCGACTCAATATTGAAATCAGAAAGCAATCTTTGTACTATTTCAAGCACTTCAACATTCTTTTGGTAACCACGAATTCTACGATGATTTCTATAAGGATTATGATCAATGCAGCCCTCATCATCAAAAAAAGCTCGAATAAACTCACGTTTGAGATTTTTTGGCATTGACCCTACGTCGACGAGTATTTCTTCTGATTTCTCCCTAAGATATCTACCCAATGAGGCATTGAAAAAGGCGATGGTAGTAACTCCCGTATGCAGATTTTTGTAGAATTTTGGTTGTGTTGTGCAGAGACGTCGAACCAACGTCTCAACTCTTTCGATTAGTACCAAACTACGACTATTATATCTGCATTTACCGCGGTGAATTTCTCCATCAAAGAGAAGATGTGCCATCAAGAGAACAGTATTTTCATCCCAGTTTGAAAATCTGCGGATGCTTTTTTCGTTTCGAAGTCGTTGTTTCTCGCTAAGTTTGAATGCTGATAACCGTGATTGCTCGCGAATAATGGCGCGTTTTCTCGTGCTTAGGGGAATATTTTGAATATGATAATGTATTGAGGTTTTTGGCCTGCCCGTTATCCGCATTATCTCCGGCAGAGTGTAATCACTCCTGCGCAATTCTATGCATTTCTCTCTAAAAGTCTTCATTTCCGCCCACCTGGGAACGATCCAGGGACCTCCTCGTTAAAAGCGAGTTGCTCTACCAGCTGAGCTATGGGCGGTTGCCTTACTTATAACAGACGAAGGTTCGAACGTCTATCGAGATTTAGCAGTAACTGTGGACTACAAAGGCAAATCAAATGCGAAGGGGCCTGCGCCCATGACGACGAGCGAGAGGCACATGATGAGTGCAAGAGCCACCGTGCTTTTCGGAAGGGGGCTGACATCCGATTTGATGAGCCAGTAGACGGCGCAGAGCGCGCCGACTATGGCGGCAAGCTGTGTGTAGATGCCGGCAAGAAGCATGACGGCAATAACACCGTCGACAGCCCCGAATACTTTGAGAAGCGTTCGGTCGCTGCGAATACGTGTGGCAGCACTGTATCCGAAGACGGCAGCGAGCGCGATGCGGATCAAGAATGCAGCGAAGGGCGCGAGGAAGAGAAGTTCGGGGAAGAGGGAAAGCATATGAATAGCTTCTAGCTTACAGCTTCTAGCTTCTAGCAGCAAATGCGAATACTTGATTGTTAGAGCAAAGCGATTAGTGCATCTTGTGGGATTCTAGCGGGCGTTGTGTGATTTTTTCGCGGCAGCCGCTGCCGCAGCTCTGCGCCATGGA
>Ga0155799_116_pt1 | contig 22482 bp, 26 predicted proteins | sample RifCSPlowO2_01_FD_107453 | JGI IMG/M metagenome (GOLD analysis project Ga0155799, IMG submission 107453) | Candidatus Kaiserbacteria bacterium RIFCSPLOWO2_01_FULL_53_17 | reverse complement strand
CGCGTCAAAATCCTGAATCTTCGTCCTCTCTCCAAGTCTGGGCTCCCCGGGTAGGACTCGAACCTACAACCAACTCGTTACACTTTTCCCAACATTTCCGAAGGGGGTGGACTATATCATCATCCTTCGCCTGTTTGGTGGATAGGATGCGAGGTGCTTCGTTTGCTTAGAGCAAACTACTCCCTTGCGGGATAGTCTCTGAACCTTTCCCTCGATTTCTCTCGGGACTCGGCTGCTGATCATCCGTCCGCCGTTTTGCGGACTAGGACTTCCAGCAATTCTCCTCGTTTACATTCCTGAATTCCTTCAGGAAGCTGCGTTATGCCTGCTTCGACTTCTCGGTGACATGTCGCACAAAGCAATATGCACTTATCAAGTTCCTCTCGTATCTTCACCCACGAACGGGTATAACCTTTTTGACCGAGCGCGAAGTCTTTTTCGCGGGGGTCAATGTGGTGAAGATCAAGGGCGCCTTGATATTTCGAGTATCCGCAAATCTGACACTTGCCTCCTTTATACTCGATGGCCATTCCTTTGAGCTTGCGTCTCCGATCTGATACTGCTCGTATCAAATATTCACGTCGATCGGCATACGTCCTTTTCTCTTTCATTGTGTTAATTATAACGCCATGAAAGTGGGGGACGCGCCACAGCGAGCTGCGCTACCATTGCGCTACCGGGGAATACTATTCCGTTAGGTTGAATCCCCTAACGGCTGGCGGCAGTATAGCTGAATTATCGAGGATTTCAAACACAAAACCGCCCTTCCCGGGCGGTTTGTGCATGGATTCGCGAAGAGCCTATTGCGCTATCACGGCTGCGAAGGTGGCCCAGGGAGCGAGAATCCCGGTTCCCACGATCGCAAGCACGCTGATAACGCTGAAGGTCGATCTACGATGCGAATCCTCCTCGGGGTTGTGTTCCATAATGACGTGTCCGGGTTTTAGGATGCGCGCAGTCGGATGCAGTTCGAGGCACGGGGAAAGCGATTTCCGGAGACGCACTGCTGGTGCGGCGGAGGAAATCGCGGGGTCCCGTAACAAAGAAATGCGCCGATTGCGTCCTAAGCCAAATAAAAACGCTTCATGCCTGAATTGGCACGAAACGCTGGTTAAGGCTCCCCGGACGCCAGTAACCCTATTCTCCGGAAGGGGATTGATACAAGGAGCGGTTCGTTGCGTAAACATGCGCAGTAAAAAACCCCGCAATTACGGGGTTTTTTACTGCCTTTGGACTCGATTACGGAAGCTCCGGCATTGGGATTTCAGTTCCAAGGCATGAGAGCATATTAATCATGCGCTGGGTTGTCTTGTAGACGATACCCGTCGGCTCATCCACCGAAAGGCCGAATGGCACCCACGGCTGGAGGATTTCCTGCCAGTACTTGAGCTGGAATGCTTTGACCGCGTCTCTTGTCGCGTCATCAAACATACCATTCACTTCGAGCGAAAGTCCCATCTCCTCATTCAGGAAATTCTGGAGGAAAACAATGTCTTCCACGTTGTTTGTGCCCTGACCGATGTAATTCGTCAGTATCGAGCACGAAGTGCCCAAGACTTCGCTTTCTGCATCACCTTCGGCATCGCCCTCCGCTGAGCCGCCGGCTACAGGTGCATTCGGCACTTCGTCGTTTTCGTAGCCGTCAAACGGATTACCACAGCCGGGATCGTTCATGTCGATACGGCCGTCGTTATCGTCGTCCTGATTGTTCATGCAGGCCGCGAAGTAGTTACTGCCACTACCTCCGTTATTTCCACTCGTGGTAGTGTCCGGAGCTGGATTTTCGGACTCTTCGGGAGGGGAATTTTCGTCGTCTACGCACTCGTTTCCTTCGAGGTGTTGCGCTTCATCACACGTGATGATTTCAGGCGTGCATTCTTCCTCGCTTGTCTGTACGCCCTCGTCAAGAGGACATGCGTCGACAGTCGGTTCCGGATCTGAACAGAATGGGTAGGTGCCCACCTGACCTTCCAGGCATTCAAGGATGACAAGGACGCAGTCAGGGAATACGCCAGTCGTCCCTTCGGGGCACACTTCGGGTGCATCTTCCACGCACTCTCCATCTACCCAACTCATGCCCTCTTGAGCTTCACAGAGCTCTTCTGCGGTAGGAGGCGCCACGTCTTCGATGCACTCGTCATCCACCCAACCATAGCCCTCCTGCTGTTCACAGAGCTGTTCGTCGGTATAGGGGGTCTCATCGCACCCATCACCGACACCATCGTTGTCGCTATCGAGTTGGTCAGCGTTGGCGAGAGCAGGGCAGTTGTCATCCTGATCGTCGACACCATCGTTGTCAGCATCCGTGTCTACGGGCGCTGGCGGGGGACACGGTGCGCCGTAATTCACGATCACCGTGACCGTGTCGGTATCACCTCCGAAGGGGAGAGCATCACTTGAACTCGATTGCCAGCGCACATCCACTTCGGCGCGGACTCGCTGCACCGAATTAATGTTGTGATTCGATACAGCCGTAGCGTTGCCGCCATTTGCGACCGGGTCAGGGCTGAACGTCGGGTCACCCACAGAAACGTTGAACGAACTTCCGGTCAGGTTGTTGTCACCGTCGAAATCCGTGTCGGTACTATCCATCTGTCGGTTGGAAACCGGATTCTGCAGCGTCCATGTGATCGAATATGATCCGTCCGATGCGACACACGAGGAAACACCCGTGAGCGTCGCATCGGGAGGGCAGACCCTTTTCATTGTCACTTTCGCAACCTGGATTTCGGTTCCCGGATTCGGATTGAAGTTATTGACAGGGCCGGTTGCATATTGGTAGAAGCCGGAGTGCCCATCATCCGAGACCTCAAGTTCCACTTTCGTAATCTCGTAACCAGACTGGGCAGAGACATCGATCTGGTTGTCACTCAATTCGAAATTGATGCTCACGCGGGAGTCGGAGAAATCACTCGACTTCGTATAGACGAATTCTTCGCCACAGTCATCTGTGGCGAATGCCGCCGCTGGGAAGACGCCCACGACAAGGACGAGAGTGCTGATACTACTCGCCATCTTTATAACCCACGAATCCCTATAGTTCGTAGAAAACATATGTAATTAGCTAATGAATAAGCCGTTAAAAAAGAGCTCTAAACGAAAACGATTCTTGCTAGTGAGCAAGAATCGTGGTTAAGACAAACCTCTGACGCCTCAATCTATACCTTATATTCGTCGGGTGCGCAAGGGGTAAGATACCATGACACGAGTGCACAGATTGTCAAGTATTTCAGGCTGCTTCCGTGAAAAAGCGCTATACTGATGGAGATGCTCTCTCTCACCAGCACTGCATTTAAACACGGCGACAGTATTCCTTTGAAATACACGTGCGACGGGGAGCAGACGGTAAACCCGCCGCTCACGATACGCGGCATTCCGGGCGGCACCCAGTCGCTTGTTTTACTCATGGAGGATCCGGATATACCGAAAAAGACAAAGCCCGACGACATGTTCGACCACTGGGTGCTCTTCAATATCCCGCCGGTCCTTACGACAATCGCGGAAGGCGCTTCAGCGGGGGTTCCTGGCATGAACAGCCGCGGAAGCCACGGATACACGGGGCCGTGTCCGCCCAAGGAATTCGAGCCTTCGGAGCACCGATATTTTTTCCGTCTCTACGCGCTCGATGCGGAACTCCCGCTCAAGTATGGCGCGAGCAAGACGGACGTGCTCAAAGCGATGCAAGGGCACATGCTGGAAGAGGTGGAACTCATGGGTCGGTACAAGCGAATATGAAGGTAAAGGTGCGCGTTACGCCCGGTGCGCGCAGAGAGCGATTCGAAAAGAGGGCCGAGAATGAGTTTTCTGCCGCAGTGAAAGAGAAGGCGGCGCGCAACGAAGCGAACTTGCGCGTACAGCGCCTCATTGCACAGCATTTCAATGTTCCTATGACATCAGTACGTTTTCTCACCGGTGCACGCGGCCGCAGCAAACTGTTTGAGATCATACGATAGGCAAAAAACAAGCGCGCCGCGTGTAGTACGACGGCGCGCCACAACAGTTGGAGTCGGTCAGAACAGTACAGCGTCAACAAGGGTTTCCTTGTTGATACGCACTTTCCAGTGCGTATGGGCAGATGTTTGCACGTGGACGACAAGCGTCCCGCCCTCATCGGTCGACATGTCCTGCGACACGTCCTCGATGGTGACGCGCCTGCCGTTGCGCGGCGGCCAGTCTGCCAGCGCGCGAGCGACAATACACCGCACCTCTTTACCGAGATCCCCAAGCTCAGAGACTTTCATAGGGGTACTCCTCTCACACAAATCCCCGGCTATCGACACTGTGGGACAAACAAGATTAATAGTCAATGAGTTATACACATCCACTCTAACTAGTATTCCGTTACATTTCCACCTTCTGCGTTTTTCTGCGTCACGTCTGCGATGTTCTGCGAGTGCCGCCGTAGTATACGCTGTACACACTGTTGAATCTTGTACGCCGAAACGTGAAGTGGGTAGGAAACTAAATGAAAGCGGCACTAGGATGGTTTTGCCCCCGAGCGCAGGAAATCGGCATACGGCATCTCGTCTTTACCTTCCGGCTTCACGGTGTCGAGGACGAGTCTCTTTCCTTTGAGATGTGCCTGAGTGATGATGACGCGAATGCGTTTGTCTCCGCGCTTGAAAAAAGTGTAAATGCCGGGCCAGCTGGTGTACGCGCGGAACTTGCGGTAATTTTCTTCCGCATTGTCGGCGAGGTCGATGAGACCGTCTTCTTTAGAGATTTTTCCGCACAATGTTGCTTGTGCCCCTTCTTGTTCCGTGAGAGAAATGTCGCCGGAGGCGAGCGCAGGCATAATGTTCACGAGGAGTCTTTTGGCGATGGCATTGAGCCGCGCCCGCAAAGCGGGCGCGGCTTCATCTGCACCGATCGCCGTCTTCTCTACTGCGACAAGCGGCCCCGCATCGAGCTCGTACACTATTTTCTGTATCGCGACACCCGTTTCCACATCCCCCGCGAGGATGGCGCTTTCAACCGGCGTCGCCCCGCGCCAACGCGGCAGGAGGGAATAGTGGACGTTGTACATCGGTGCCACATCAAGCAGTGATTGCGGCAAAATCTTCCCGTACGCGACGACGATGGAAAAATTGATATCGCACTTTTTGAAGTCTTCGATGAACGCGGCATCCAATTTCTCCGGTTTCGACGTCGTGATGCCGCGCTCGTGTGCCCACGCGGCGACGGGCGTCTCTGCAGTTTCCAAACCGCGACCCTTAACGCGGTCGGGCATCGTCACGATAAGTATAGGCGCATATCCTGCCGCCACAAGCGCATCGAGTATCTCAACCGCAAGCTGCGGCGTGCCGAAGAAGGCGAATCGCGGAGCATCCATCTCGCTGTTATAGCACGTTAAAGGAGTTGGTGGCTGGGTCCCAGAGAATGGCGATCAACATAGCGACAAAAAAACCGATCGCAATTGCCCAATAGAGTATCGTGTGCGATGTGCTGCGGTGTGTATCTGGTTCTCTCTTGGAAACCGTGTCAATACTGTTCACAGTCACTCTGTACACGAGGTACATCAAAGCCATGCCCGCGATGGGTATAGCGAGCAATGGCAACGTCAAGTCTCCTTCGGAAAATCCAGGCAGCATCATTTCGGGGTAAAGGATGATTTGCAGGGTTGTCCACGCGTATAAAAGCACATTCAACCCGAATCCGATTGTGATCAGGCGTACTAATTCGCTGCGATAGCGTGGGAGAATGGTATCAAGTTTGAGTAACAGATACGTGCCTCCGAGAACATATGTGATGTCGAGAAATAGAAGTAGAGCATTCTGAGCTGCAAATGAGCCACCAGAAACAAGGCTGGTATACATTTCCCATAAACTCAAAATGCCGGAACCGATATAAAATACCAATACGATGAGAATAAGTGTTGAGCGTGAGCCCTGAAACGATTTAGACATACTCACATTGTATCGCTCGACCTATTCCTGTCGAACGTATTCTGTGGATTTGCTCTCATCGTAGAGCTCTTTCGCTTTGTCGGTGTAGAGGATGCCTTCGAGGTGATCCAGCTCGTGCTGGAAGATGTGGGCGAGGAGGCCTGAAGCGCCGCGCGTGAATCTCTCGCCGCGCTCATCATATGCGTGCACCGTGGCTTTCTCGGCGCGCGGCACCATGCCCCACTTGCCGCGCACGGAGAGGCATCCTTCGTGCTTCTCTTTCTTCGTGCGCGAGAGCTTGAGAAGGACGGGATTGATGTAGACCTGATCTTCTACGGGAAGTTCTTCCGCATCTTTTTCTTCTTCTGTATCTTCTTGTGCCCGCTGCTTCGCCGCTTTCTTTCTTTTCGCCAGCGCTTTTCCTGCAACGATGAAGAGCCGGAGAGACTCTCCCACCTGCGGCGCGGCCAAGGCGACGCCGTACTCCTCCTTGGCAAGCAGGGCCTTCATATCGGCGATGAGTTTCTGTATGCGTGCGGAACCGATCTCATCAATCGGGATATCTTTCGTGACGGCGCGCAAGACCGGATCGCCAACATGGACTATTTCATGGGCCATTATGAGGAATATACCTTTTGCAGGCCGAAAATGAAAACGACCTGGTATGTACCAGGTCGAAGGGGCTGGGAGTCGAAAAACACACATCACGTTCCTGAGGCTTAGATCGGCCTCATTCCCGCAACGGTCTGCTTTTCGACTCCCTCTACGCACCGCCAACCGCACGGGGTCAATAGTCGGTTTTCCGGAGCGCAGTCCCGGATAGGCGTTCTATCCGGGATATAACTGCTGCACTCAATATTCATGCTTTTTTCATTTGCAAGGGTACAATTGGAACAATTGGAAAGTTATGAAGCATATCGGCACCAGCCTACGGCAGACGCGCGCGCGGATCCGCGAGACGGAGCGCGGTGAATTAATGCGCTATTTTTGCGATCGCCTGAATCACTCGCGCCTGCGCGACGGCCTCCCTGCGATCACCATGGCGCGCATGGGGAAGATACTGGAAAAGATACCTACGAAAGACCTCTACTATCTGAAACGCGTCTGCAACGACGCCGGCAATTTTTCGAAGAAATTTTGGTATGAGTTAGACCCCGACAAGCACGAGAAGGAGAACCGATAACCATAAAAGGTTGGGCCGCCCAGGGGAGGTAATCCGGTAATCCTGGGCGGCCCTTCTCCATCAATGTGGCGGGAAACATGCGATGGAGATCCGAAAGACCGGTTTGGCGAGTGAGGAAGCGGGATCCCCACTCGCCGCTCCGGTTCGCAGCAGGAAGTGGCGCTGCTCCCGCAAGCACTATCTCGTGCGATCGATTTTCTGTCAAACCACGTTTTTCCATTGTAAAAGCCTCGCGATTGCATACAATGCCTCCACTGCTATGTCTTTCTTCAAGCCCAAACTCGGCATCGATCTCGGCACGACGACGGTCCTCGTCTTCGCGCCGGGGCGCGGTATCGTCCTCAATGAGCCCTCAGTCGTCGCGGTTTCCGTTGCCGATAATCGCATCCTTGCGGTCGGGAACGACGCGAAGGAGATGGTGGGGCGCACACCGGACGCCATCCGCGCCTACCGCCCGATGAAAGACGGCGTCATCGCGGATTACCGCGTGACGGAAGCGATGCTACGCTACTACATCAGGAAGTCGCTCGGCAGATGGAATCTCTTCCGGCCGGAAGTGATGGTCTCGGTGCCGGCCGGCGTCTCTTCGACGGAGCGCCGCGCGGTCGTCGAGGCGGCGACGAAAGCCGGCGCGCGGCACGCGTATGTCGTGAAGGAGCCTATCCTCGCCGCGATCGGCGCGGGCATTCCCATCCACGAAGCACGCGGGCACATGGTGGTGGACATCGGCGGCGGGACAACGGACATCGCGGTCATCTCGCTTGGCGGCATCGTCGCTTCGACGTCGGTGAAATGCGCGGGGAACCGCATCGATCATGCCATCACCGACTATCTCAAGAAGAATTTCAATCTTGCCATCGGCGAGAGGAACGCGGAGGAGATAAAGATACGGATCGGCTCGGCGGTCCCCGTCGAAGAAGAACTCTCGATGATGGTGAAGGGGAGAGACCATCTCACAGGGCTTCCGCGCACCATCGAGCTCACGACCAACGAGACGGTGCGCGCGATCGCGAAGGAGCTGCGCGTCATGATCGGCGCGATCAAGGATGTCCTTCAAGAGACGCCGCCGGAACTCGCATCGGATATCATTGACAACGGCATCATCATGACCGGCGGCTCTTCGCAGTTGCGCAATCTCCCCGAACTCATCTTCCGCCGGACGGGCGTGAAGGCGCAGATGGCGAAAGACGCGCCGTTTTGCGTCGCGAAAGGCACTGGCGAAGCTTTAAAACACCTCGATGTCTACAAGAAAGCAATAATCTCCAAAAGATAGAAGGCCTGACTACCAAACCAAATACCAAACCAAAGGTCGAACCTATTTAGAGGTCTCAACCACAGTCTTGGAAAGGTTCGACCTTCATTCCCCTGAAGATACGCCGTCCTGCGTCGCGAAAGACACAGCTCTCAAACATTGGATGTCTATAAAAGAAGGCAATCATGAGTAAAATGTAGGACCTACAAGGGTTTGCAATGCCGTTATGGCGGGTTTCTTCATACGATAACGACTCACTATAGTGAGTCGTTATCGTATGACGAAAATATGGTTTAGGTGTCTCTCAATCCATCGAGAGAGGTGGTGGAGACGACGAGGTGTAGGAGCTTCGGGAGAAGCTACAAAAAGGGCTTCGTGTTGTCTGACGCGTGATTGTGTTTGAGACGCTCGACGTCCTCGATAAGCCGCCGCAGATCCGATTGGATGTCATCGAGTGTCTGTTTCTGCTCCGTCTTCCGGCGTTCCTCCGCCTGCTCTTCGGTCTCTTCCTCTTCCGACATCTCCTCGACATCTTCGCTGATGTCTTCCACATTCTCCTGGAGCTCTTCCACATCTTCTTGGATCTCGCCGACATCCTCGGTGATTTCCTCGACGTCTTCCTGCACTGCCGCGAGGCTCTGCGCCTGGTAGTTGATGGTCATCTGGATGAATATTGCGAGATAGATCGCTTCCAAGGAGACGATGGTCGTGAGGATAAGGAGCATGCGATCGAAATCGATGATGTGCGCCGTGACTGCGAGGAAGCTCGCGGCGAAGGCAAAGGTGTGGATCACGATGGACGCGGGAGAACCGACGACCCGGGTGATCGAAAGCGCGGTTTTCTGGATGTCTCGCGGGTCGGGCATAGGAGAATTATAAAGTATCAAATCACAAATATGAGGTTAGAAACAGGCATCACGTTCATAAGTGTCAAGAGATGGGACGGCTTGATACTTGATACTTGATACGTGATACTTACGTACATGCAGTACGTTGGTGCATATCTTGTGCAAGGCGACGCGAGCATACTTGATGTGCTCATCGCGAAATTGATGCGTGAGGGATGCGTCGAGAAAGGAAGTCCTGATCTCTACGTCCGCACCTATCGCAGTTTCGGCATTGACGAGGCGCGTGCTCTTCGCGAGCGTGCGCAGCGCAAATCCATTTCGAGCGAAGGCCGCGTATTCGCGATATTCGTACCGGGCATGACGAGCGACGCGCAGAATGCGCTCCTCAAAGTGCTGGAAGAGCCGCCGGCGAGGGCTGTTTTCTTTTTTGTCGTGCCATCGCCGGAGACCTTGCTTTCAACCTTACGTTCGCGGATGCAGATGATGATGCTTCCGGAAGGAACGAAGGCGGGGGCGTTGCTCGTTGATGCGGACGATTTCCTCGGTGCAACGCCGCAGAAGCGTTTCGAGATGCTGAAACCCCTCTACGAACATGACGAAGACGAAGGCCGCGACATGGGGGCCGTCGTGGGATTCTTGCAGGCGCTGGAACGGCGGTTCGCGCAGGTGAAAGAGCCGTATGAGAAGAAGGACGGGCTCGAAGCGATCTATCGCGCGCGAAAATTCGCGGGCGACAAAGGCTCGCTCCTTAAAGCGCTTCTTGAGCAGATGGCGCTCCTCATGCCGAAATTATAGTAGAATGTGGCAATGGCATACGATTTCAAGAATCTGGAAGGGAAGCTGGCGAAAGCGAAGGAGTGGCTTTCGAGCGAATACCGCGGATTGCGCACCGGCCGCGCGACGCCGGTCATCCTCGATGGCATTTCCGTCCAGGCGTACGGTTCCATGATGCCCTTGAAGCAAGTGGCGACCATCGGCATCGAGGACGCGCGGACCTTGCGCGTGCAGGCGTTCGATCCCGGCATCATCAAGGATATCGAGCGTGCCATCACGGCCGCGGATCTCGGCGTCGGGACCGGTTCCGACGGCGCGGGCGTGCGCGTCTCGTTCCCGGAGCTCTCGAGCGAGCGGCGTGAACAGCTGGTGAAATTGGCGAAAGGGAAATTGGAAGAAGCGCGCACGAGCGTGCGCCTCGCGCGCGACGAGACATGGAAGGACATCCAGGAGAAAGAGAAAGGAAGCGAGCTGACCGAAGACGACAAGTTCCGCCTGAAGGAGGAGATGCAGAAAAAGATAGATGCGGCGAATGAGGAGATGGAGAAGAGTTTTGAGAAGAAGGAAGAGGAGATGAAAAGCTAATCGTTCTAAATGTTGTAATTGTTCAAATTGTTGAAGATGCAGGATGGGGGATTCAACATGTAGAACATATATAACAGTTACAACATATATAACATGTCCACGGTTTTACTCGTTGTCGGCATCCTGGTCTTCCTCATCGTCGCACACGAGCTGGGGCACTTTATCGCGGCGAAAATCTTCAAGGTGAAGGTGGATGAATTCGGCATTGGGTATCCACCGCGCGCGTTCACGTTCGGGAGATGGGGCGGGACGGAATATACGCTCAACTGGCTCCCGTTCGGCGGATTCGTGAGGCTCTTCGGCGAGCATGGCGATCCGCCAGCTGGCGGATCACGCAAAGGGAGTTTCGCTGGCGCTCCGAAATACGCGCAAGCGATCATCCTCTTGGCTGGCGTTGCAGCGAATGCGCTCGTGGCGTGGTTCCTTTTCGCCGGGGCGCTCACGGCGGGTATTCCGCGCGTCATCATGGAGCGTGGTCAGCTCGAGGGAGCCCAGCTTTTCGTGAACACCGTCGTTTCCGGCTCTCCCGCCGAAGCTGCAGGCATCCGCGTGGGTGATGAAGTAACGCGCATCGTCGAAACCTCGAAGGGAACGGTCGCGGAACTCACGCCACAGCAGGTCGTCACCTTCATCGGCAGCCGTGGCGGGGAACCCGTCGAGGTGACGTATCGTCGTGAAGAAAATATATTCACCTCGACCATGATACCTGCGCATGCGGTCGTCGAGAAAAGCGCCGACCGACCGGCGATCGGACTCGGACTCGTCTTGGTGACCGATGAGGCACTTTCGTTTTGGCAGGCGCTCCAGGAATCAGGGCCGCGCACCATCGCTGCATTCAAGGAAACGATTATCGGATTGTGGGGCCTCGTGCGCGATGCGGCGGCGGGGGAGCCGAGCCTCAAATCGATCGTGGGGCCGGTGGGACTCGTCGATTTCGTAGGGAACGCATCGCGGCATGGCATGGGCCATGTTTTGGCACTTGCTGGATTCATTTCAGTTAATCTCGCTATCATCAATCTCATACCGATCCCCGCACTCGATGGCGGCCGCCTTGCGCTTTTAGGGGTCGAAGCAATCTTGCGAAGGCCCCCGCATCGCATTACCGTGCAAGCATTCAACTTCCTCGGGGTCGCCCTCATCATCTTTCTTATGATCACGGTGACGTATAACGACATCGCGCGGTTGCTCGCGTAGCAAAAAACTAGGAGGCGACGCCTCCTAGACACTGACGACATCGCGCGGCTGTTGGCATAGAAAAAGCGCCGCTGGTAAGGCGGCGCAGTTGAAGCGTCATTCACGGATCAAACTTCGCCAGATTCGGTTCCATTCGGGAATCGAACTGGCAAGTTCTGCGGGCCGGAGTTGAAAACCGTGCGTAATGCCGTCCTCGCCGTGTTGCAGGTTCAGCGCCTGCATGCCCTTGTCGAAATGGCCGAAGACCTGGCCGAGCACGCAACGCTCGGAGAGTTGCATGTCAAAACTCTCTTCTTTGATTTTCGTGCGCCAATCGGGTTTTACCGCTGTGAGTGCGCGGATACCTCGCAAGGCTCGTTCCGTGAGGTTTGTTGCGATGTCCGACATCGAGCCCTCCTTTCCAAGGGATAGGATAAAAGTGCATTACAGTTAACGAAATGTCAAACTTTGAGATTTCTCAAACCCGCGTAGAATAGCGCTAATGCGTCAATCCCAGCTTTTTACGCGGACCCGCAAAGAGGCGCCGAAGGACGAGGTCGCGAAGAACGCGCAGCTCCTTATCCGCGCGGGGTTCATTCATAAGGAGATGGCAGGCGTGTATTCATTTCTGCCGCTCGGACTTCGAGTGCTTGAGAAAATCAACACGGTCATCCGCGAGGAGATGAGCGCGATCGGCGGTCAGGAACTTCTCATGACAACCCTTCAGAGCAAGGAATTATGGGAGAAGACCGATCGCTGGAGCGATGAGAAGGTGGACAATTGGTTCAAGACGAAACTCAAAGGCGGCGGGGAAGTCGGTCTGGGTTTTACCCATGAGGAGCCCCTCACGAACATCATGAGGCTCTTCGTGAGCTCGTACGCCGATCTGCCGCAGCTCGCCTATCAGATCCAGTGGAAATTCCGCAATGAAGAACGGGCGAAAAGCGGCATCATGCGCGGCCGCGAATTTTTGATGAAAGATCTTTACTCGTTCGCGACATCACAAAAAGAGCACGATGAGTTGTATGAGAAAGTCGCGGCAAGTTATGAGAAGATATTCGCGCGCATCGGGATCGGAGCGAGGGTCTTCCGCACCTTCGCATCCGGCGGCGTGTTCTCGAAATACAGCCACGAGTTCCAGTGCCTTCTGCCAGTCGGCGAAGATACGATATATGTGAGCAGGGAGAAGAAATTAGCTGTCAACAAAGAGGTGAAGAATCCCGAAGTGCTCGCCGACCTTGGTCTTTCAGAAGGCGAATTGACCGAAGAGAAAGCAGTTGAGGTGGGGAATATCTTTAGTCTCGGAACACGATTTTCAGAACCTCTCGGTCTTACCTTTAAAGACAAAGATGGTAAAGATCGTCCCGTTATCATGGGTTCTTACGGTTTGGGCCCCTCGCGTCTCATGGGTGCGCTTGTCGAAGTGCTCTCCGACGACAAAGGCATAGTTTGGCCCAAAGAGGTTGCTCCGTTTCCAGTGCATCTCATCGCGATTACCGGCGGCAATGAAGACGTCCAGAAAGAAGCCGATCGCGTGTACGAGATGCTGCAGGAGAACGACATCGAAGTCCTCTACGACGATCGCGACGTGCGCGCCGGCGAGAAATTCGCGGATGCGGACCTCATAGGTATTCCCGTGCGGCTCGTTGTCTCGGAGAAGACAGTCTCAGCGGGCGGCATGGAGATGAGCGATAGAAGGAACGGGAAGGGGACTCTCGTACCCGAAAGTGAGATCATCGAGAGGCTCTCACAATGAATAACGATTATGAATATATTGCGCAGATGGAAAGACAAAATACTCTCGGCCATTTCGAATGACATCGGGATAGACCTCGGGACCGCGAACACCTTGGTCTACGTAAAGGGGCGCGGCATCGTCATCAACGAGCCGTCGATCGTCGCGCTGAACCAGAAGACGGGGCAGGTGGTGGCCGTCGGGCAGGAAGCGAAGAACATGCTGGGGCGCACCCCGCCGCATATCCTTGCTCTGCAGCCTATCATTGACGGTGTCATATCGGACTTCGAGATCACAAGTGAGATGCTCTCGTATCTCTTGAATAAAGCGCAAGCAGGGCATACGAAGCTCCTGGGCCCCCGAGTCGTCGTCGGCGTGCCTTCGGGCATCACCTCGGTCGAGGTGCGCGCGGTGCGGGATGCGGCGCGGGCCGCAGGCGCGCGCGAGGTGCATATCGTCGATGAACCCATGGCGGCGGCGATCGGCATCGAGCTCCCCGTGCACGAGCCGCTGGGCAATATGGTGTTGGACATCGGCGGGGGAACGACGGACGTCGGCGTCGTCTCCCTCGGCGGCCTCGTGAACGCGCGCAACATCCGCATCGCGGGCGACAAATTCAACCAAGACATCATGGGCCACATCAGGAACGAATTCAAAGTGCTGGTCGGCGACAAGACCGCCGAGGAGATAAAGATTGCGGCATCTTCCATCGCGCGCAGCAAAGAGGCGATCAGCGCCATCGCGCGCGGGCGTGATCTCGTGACGGGCTTGCCGCGTGAGATCGTCATCACCGACGAGGACATCCGCACCGCGATCGGCCACTCTATCGACGACTTGGTGGAATCAGTGAAGGAAGTGTTGGAAACGACGCCGCCGGAAATTATCGCCGACGTGATGCAGCGCGGCATCTATCTTGTCGGGGGCGGGGCCCTCATCCGGGGACTCCCGGAATTCCTCACCGCGGCGTTGGGCGTTCCCGTCGTCGTCGCGCCGGATCCTATGACGGCCGTCGTGCGCGGCACGGCGGTCATTCTCGACGACATGGAGAAATACCGCGAGACCCTGGTTAAGAACGATGAAGAACTTGTACCCACAGAATGAGCCCCCGCTCTTTGCGGCATTCATCGCGGTGCTTATCGTCGCGGGATCCATTTTCGGCATCGATAGGCTTTCCGGCGGCGTCGTGCGCGGGTATGCGCGCGAAGGCGGAGGCGCGTTCTGGGCGCTCGCGAATGGCGCGACAGCGCTTGTGACAGAAAGCGGGGCGCTCTCTGGGAGACGTGCGCTCGAAGAAGAGAATGCGGCGCTTGAAGGTGAGATCGCACGGCGCGATGAGTCTCTCACGCGTTTTGAAGCGCTCGAAGACGAAAATGCGGCGCTGCGCGAAATGGCGAATCTGGCGGCGAATGACCCCGGCATTGCCGCTTCAGTACTCTCGTCACTTTGGTCGTCTCCCTACGGCACCTTTAGTATCGGTGTCGGCAGCGAGGAGGGAGTGGATGAGGGCAGTGTGGTCCTCACGCCGGGAGGATTCGTGCTTGGCATCGTGACGGATGTCGCGGCGCACACATCGCTCGTCGAAGCGCTTTTTGCGCCCGGTAATGAAGTGGAGCTCACAACGAATGACATTGCATTTACTGCCGAAGGACAAGGCGGCGGGAACGCGCGCGCGCGAGTTCCGCGCGATGCTGCGGTAGAGGCGCGCGCGGTCGTCCTTGTACCAGAGCTTGCGAGCCGACCTGCGGGGGTCGTCGGGGCGGTCGAATCGGCTTCGTCGAGCGCCTTTACGAGCGTGTACATCCATCTGCCGGTGAATGTGAGCGTGTTACGATATGTCTATGTGGTCACGCCCTAATACGGCTCGCGTGCTTCTCGCGCTCGCTGCACTTGTGAGCGTTTTTGTGGGGCCCTGGTGGGCGACGCTTATTCTCGCGATCGCGCTCACCCTGCGGTATCGCGCATGGGAGGTGATCGGGATCGGCCTTCTCATGGATATTCTCTTCATGCCGTTTCCCGTTTCGCTCTCCTTTGGGGCGTTGCCGTGGGGGACTATCATCGCGGCAGTACTTCTTTTTGGATTAGAGCCTCTGCGACGTCAGCTCCTGACGTAGGGATCCAAACCCCAATCTCAAGTCCCGATCAAGTCCCGATCTTCCCGTGAGTAGTATCATGTACCATGGTACAAAATACTACTCACGTGTGTTCGGCATCTCTTTTGTTATAGTAAGAATATGGTGTGGTGGCGATTGAATGGCGGCATTCGCGGCTCGGAGATCGACCCCGAGGATATCTTTCTTGATGCATCCAACTTGCCCGGCCTCGATAGGGGGCAGTTCGAGGGGCGCGTCGAGCGGCCAGTCTCACATCGCGCCCTTTTCGCACTCTCCAGCGTCTTTGTATTGGTCATGCTCATCTTTGTGGGCCGGGCGTTTACGCTCCAAGTGCTCGAGGGCGAGGCATATGCCGACATCTCGCGCAACAATCGTCTCGAACGTTCGGTCCTTTTTGCGACGCGTGGCATCGTGACCGACAGGAACGGCGTCGAGATCGTGTGGAACGAGTTGGAAACGGACGCGGCAACCTCTTCGCTTCCTTTTCCTGCACGTCGCTACGTCGAGAGAGAGGGCTTCACACATCTCCTCGGATTCGTGCGCTATCCGAAATCGGACGCGCACGGCAAGTGGTGGAGCGAGGAGTATGTCGGCATCTCCGGCATCGAGCACGTGTTCGACGAACTTCTGCGCGGCAAAAATGGCAGCCGGATGACGGAGATCGATGCGCGGGGGGGATTGGTGCGCGAAGACATCGTCGAAGAGCCAAAAACAGGCGGGACACTACGGCTTTCGATTGACGCCGAGGTGCAAGCAGAGCTCGCGCGCATACTGCAAGCGCATGCAAGAGCACAGGGATTCCAAGGAGGAGCAGCAGCGGTGATGGATGTACGTACCGGCGAACTCCTCGCACTCACGAGTTTCCCGGAATACGACAACCAGGCGTTTTCCGAAGGCGACGCGGCGGCGGTGGCGGCGGCGAACAATGATCCCTTGACGCCGCTCCTGAATCGCGCGGTCGCGGGCTTGTATGCGCCCGGCTCCATCGTGAAGCCCCTCTTTGCCGCCGCGGCCCTCCACGAGCACCTTATCGATCCAGAGAAGGAGATACTCTCGACTGGCTCTATCTCCATCCCCAATCCGTACGATCCATCGAAGCCCTCGATCTTCAAAGATTGGAAAGCGCACGGATGGGTGGATATGCGGCGTGCGCTCGCGGTCTCGTCCGATGTGTATTTCTATGCGATCGGCGGCGGTTTCGAGGATCAGCGAGGACTCGGCATCGCAAAGATCGACGAGTATGCGAAACGCTTCGGCTTAAGCATCCCGACGGGCATCTCGCTTGGCGGCGAGTCTGCCGGCATCATCCCGACGCCGGAGTGGAAGCGGGACGTGTTCGACGACGAATGGCGCCTCGGAGACACGTACAACACCGCGATCGGGCAATACGGTTTTCAAGTAACGCCGTTGCAGGTCGTTCGCGCTGTGAGCGCGATCGCGAACGGTGGCACGCTGCTCACACCACAGCTTCTTGCGGGCACGCGACCGACGGGAGTTTCTATCGGCATTGCCGATGAGCATCTTCAGATCGTGCGCGAGGGCATGCGCGCGTCGGTTACCGATGGCGGGACCGCCGCGGCCTTGGATATGGGCAGCATCGATATCGCAGGGAAGACAGGCACCGCACAGGTGGGGAAGCGCAATGAGTATATAAATTCGTGGGCCATCGGCTTCTGGCCGATGAAGCAACCGCGTTATGCATTTGCGGTCGTTCTCGAGAAAGCACCCGCGGGCACGCTTTCCGGCGCATCACCGGCAATGGCACCGTTCTTCTATTGGCTGCGGGAGAATAAGCTGGAATACGTGAATTAGGGTCTAGGGGATAGGGGCTAGGTGCTAGAAAATTCGATTTCATTACCTAGAACCTAACACCTAGAACCTAGCACCTGTTTTTACACCCTTGCGCGCAAATCGTGGCAGGCTACAATACGGACGCCTCGCCATCCACACCTATGATGAATGACGACAACACCTATCTCTCCCGCGAGAAGTTCGATGAACTCACGAAAGAGCTCGAGCATCTGAAGACGGTGCGTCGTCGCGAGATCGCCGAGCAGCTCGAATACGCGCGCTCCCTGGGCGATCTTTCCGAGAACGCCGAATACGAAGAGGCGCGCAACCTGCAGGCCGCGACCGAAGATCGCATCCGCGCCGTCGAGGAGCAGCTCTCCCGCGCGCGCATCATCGAGCACACCAAAGGCAACACCGTCTCTTTAGGCTCGCACGTGACCATCCAGAAAGTTGGCGAGAAGGACGAGCATCTCTATGAGATCGTCGGCAGCGCCGAGGCGAACATGCAGGAGCACAAGATCTCGCATCTCTCGCCCCTTGGTTCCGCCTTGATGGGCAAGAAGAAAGGCGATTCATTCTCGTTCGATACCCCCAAGGGCGCGCAGAAGTACAAGATTGTGGGGATAAAGTAAATTAGGTATTAGCCACTAGGGTATAGCCACTAGCGAGGACTCATTTTCGGGCCGGCGAGAATCGAACTCACTCTACTTCCTCCCGAAGGAAGCGTACTACCGGTATACTACGGCCCGTTCCATCCCCTTCGAGACGGGTGCACCTTATAGGATTCGAACCTATGACCTTTCGAATGTGAATCGAACGCTCTAACCAACTGAGCTAAAGGTGCGTGCGATGAGTATCGCGCAAAAATACTTTTCTCTCAAGTACCAAAAAAAGGAGCGGGGTGCACAGCACCCCGCTCCTACTTAACCTTCACGAGAAATGAAAGAACTGATTTCTCGGTTTCCGTACCGGAGCCTGAACATCGGGGAGTTCTCCGCGTTGTCTCCGTTCGTGGACAATCGGTCCGAACTGCACGAAGAATTTTTGGAGATCCCCGTATTTTCGTGTAATGAAGCTGTTCAGAATTTCGGGCCCCACTTCTGTCCGTTCAATCCTTTCAAGAGCGCTACGCGCTGAGAATTGTCTCATACGAAGGTGAGCTATCATGACGAGTTCGTCATCGGAAAAGGAAACATCCGCCCCCTTTCCGGAATCACTGTCCTTCGTGGACATTTCGCGTCTCCTTCTTCAATCGTGCGTTTGCCCGTTCCAGACGGACTGTGCACTACCATACAAAATATCTCCGTGAGCGCAATACGTAGACTGCAATAGCTGTGCATAAGCCCAAAGGCTTTCTCTGAAGGGATTTTTTTGTATACTGTTTCGTAGCGCGTTTACCAGTGAGGAGATTGCGAAATGGCGAAGATCAGGAAACCGAGAACGACGTTCATTGCGGGCAATGCCCTAGGATTGAAAGACACCGTCGAATGGTTCATCGGATTTCCGGCGCGGATAATCTTGCCTGAACATCGCGGGCGGCGTATGACCATCTGGGCCGTACGCAATGAGCGACAGCTCAACAGACTTATGCGTGATTTCGAAAAACATTTCAGAAAGGGCTACCGGTTATACGTTGAATCGGCAACCAGGAAGAAGAGAGGGCGCTGACAATGACGGCGCCCTCTTTCGTGCGCTATACTTCAAGGCATGCGATCCGGTCTTTTCTTCGCAATTTTCGGTGCGGTTTCTTCCGCGCTCTGGGTGACCTTCCATTTTGAAGCCGCGCGGAAAGTCAGCCCTGTTCTCGGCGCAAGCATCGTATCCATCGTCGCGGTAGTGATCGGGCTTCTGATTCTCGCCTATAAAGGGAATGTAGATGTATTCGGCGTTTCTCGCAAAGGGATCATGTTCCTTGTCCTCGTGGGCATCGCTGCCTTCGCATCGGATTATTTCGCTCTGCGCACGTTCGCGAGCGATCTGCCGCTTTCGATCGGCGGTCCGATCTTTGTCGGTGGCGGAGTCGCGCTTGCTGCACTAATCGGCTTGGTGCTCGGCGAGGCATTGACGTGGCAAGTAGCGCTCGGGATTATTCTTGTCGCGTCAGGTTCGGCGCTCATCGCGTCGATACAATAGTCTCGTATGTCGGGCCGCCGAGAATCGGACTCGGTCTACAAGCACCCCATGCTTGCGTACTACCGGTATACTACGGCCCGCCCCTACACCAACATTGGCATCGTGATTTTTGCAAAGCCCCTGTTTTGTGTAAAGCATATGGAGTGTATCAAAAAGCGGCTTTAAGCACAGCACAAAAGACCCTCACGCTTTGCAATGCCAGTGTTGGTGTCGGGGCCCGTATTCGTGGGGGAGTTAACACTATTCTTTTCCTCTCGGACGAACTTTTCTGGGAAACCCACGGTTTTCCCAATCTTTCCTCCGCGGGAAAACAGATGTTTTCCCGATCCCTTTCCTCGATTCCGACCGCTCGTCCAAACTATGTTTGTCCTCTCGGCCGGAATCGAACCGACATCGGCCCCTTCGGAGGGGGCCATCCTATCCATTGAACGACGAGAGGTGTGTCGTCAGCGTACCATAATCTTATTTTTGGACTCACCGGGAATCGGACCCGGGCCTCGGCAATGCGAATGCCGCGTAATGCCACTTTACTATGAGCCCCTCATGCGCACGTGGGGACAGCATATAGCAAAGCCATCAGGGCGTCTACGGTTTGATATAATACGGGAGCAAAGAGGGTCGCGATTCAAAGGACAATTTCGCCCGTCGCCCCTTAAAGGACGTGGGGGCGACACGATGTCGCGACATCGTTTGCAAAATCGCATGCAAGTCCTGAAAATACTTGGGCTTCTCATAGTGGCTGGCATTCTTATCTTTGCAGGGCTTGTCATCTTTAAGATGGCACCGAAGATAGGGCCACTCTCACCCCTCCAGCCGCAGGCAGTTATCGCGAATTTTGATGAGTGCGCAGCAGCGGGGAATCCGGTCATGGAGTCGTATCCGCGGCAGTGCCGCACGCAGGACGGCCGCTTGTTCGTGGAAGAAGTCACTCCCGCAGGTGGAATATTTCCTGCCCAAGGCGAAGGCATTGTCTTCAACAGCTGTGCCGTCGCGGGGTGCAGCCAACAGCTCTGCGTTTCTGCGGATGAAGCGTCGACGATCGTAACGACATGCGAATATCGTGCTGAATACGCGTGCTACAAAGAAGCATCATGTGAACCGCAAGCCGACGGCAAATGCGGATGGACGCTGACGCCAGAATTACAACGTTGTCTCGCGAACCCGCCCGCGATGGATTCTGAATTGGAAGTGAAATGATCTAACAACACATATGGCCGAATATCTCAAACCTCTGCGCGACAGAAAAGAAATTCTTACTTTTGCTCGCTACCTTCGAGAAAATCATCCGCGGCCCGAGCGTCGGACCACCGGTCCTTTTGTCGAACGAATGCAATCGGTCGATAGCAGCAATTTTGAGCTGACGGTTCCGTTTGGCGCATCGCACATGACCCTTGCTTGTATAAAAGAAAACCCCGATATCGCCATTTTGAAGAGGCTTTTGATCGTTGCGCCGTCTGGAAAATCCATTGACGTACTTGCGCATCTTGGAATCTCGGAGGACGTCCGCATTGAACTCTCTCTCGATCGCACCGATGGGCCCGGATATAGTGTAAAAAGCAATGGCAGTAAAGTGCTGAGAACCGATGCAATTGATTCGCCTGAAACCCTCGCCGTTTTTTTGCACGAAGTGGGGCACGAAGCGCAGGAAGATGATCCATTATTGCAACGCCTCCAAGAAGGCGTATACGGTTACGCTTCAATGATTCCGCTCGAAGAGCAATGGCGAAATCTTGTCGAATATCTTGAAGCCCATGGTCTTGCTGGTCCCGTACAAACCCTGAAGTCCCGCCTTCTCAAGAATAAATGGTATGCGCGAATGCGGGCGCTTCGAACGTATATCATTGAGAGAGATGCTGTACGCCGCGCGCTCGAATCGATGCGCGATATTGAAGATGCGGTTGGTTGTGATATCGGCATGAATACGCCGGTTTCGCACGCGGATACACTGTATTCGTACATATTTGGGCATGCCGGCACGGACGGGCGAGAAAAATCGTTCTCGCCGCGCGAGCAAGCAACTCTTCCGCTCCGTGCATATTGTGCGAAAAGCCTAAGTCTTCGGGGCGTCTTAAAGGAATTCGATGAGAACGATGCTGTATGGGAAGTCATCTTCCGCCTGTCATCATACGATAGGTGATCAGATTGCGTTACGTTTTGATTTTATATAGGATTTGCACTACGGGCCGTTAGCTCAATTGGTAGAGCGCGACTATGGCATAGTCGAGGCAACCGGTTCGAAACCGGTACGGTCCAAAAAACACAGAGACCGACGCACTGCGTCGGGGGACAATGTTTTTTGAGACACAAAGGGGAGTCGAAAGACGGAGGTGGGGTACCCGCAAGCTTGCGGGTCGCCGAGTCAGGGTCGTGGAATTTTTCGAGTGACGATGAGAAAAATATCCCTGACCGATTCCCCGTGGGTCCACAGCGAAGGAGGTATCTCATTCTTCATTGTCCCACAAGAAGAATCTCATACTTCCAGCCGCTGTGCTTCGCTTCCGCTATCAGAAATTCGAGCACCGCGATAGTATAACCACCATTCGGATAGTTATACATGATTGGCGATTCCATTCCTGTATTCTTCGCGACCTGATGAATCAAAAGATTAAAAGGAGTGGTTGGCAACACTTCCGGATAGTCATACGTTACCATCGGCGTCACGGTGTTATTTTCGACCTCAAGCTTCACCATATTACTCTTCTTGCCAGTCGTATCGTCGACAAACTGAACGGCGTAGGTCCCGAAAATTGATGCCGTCGCAGTGTTTATAGACTCGCCATACCTAACATCAGTCATCGTGTGGTGGAGCGTGTACGTGCTCCCATCCGGTTGCGTGATCACTTCCGTGATGCCTCCACTTTGTGTGAACCAATGTGCTTCAAGAACAAGAGACGTGTACCCCTGTGTTGCCGTGATAAGTTCAACCCCAACAGAAGGTAACCCACTGGTTCGACCAGTGCGACCTGAATAGGCTTGGCCGATGACCAGAGAACGGTATTCTTTTCTGTGGCT
>Ga0155799_123_pt1 | contig 22805 bp, 26 predicted proteins | sample RifCSPlowO2_01_FD_107453 | JGI IMG/M metagenome (GOLD analysis project Ga0155799, IMG submission 107453) | Candidatus Kaiserbacteria bacterium RIFCSPLOWO2_01_FULL_53_17 | reverse complement strand
ATATTTTACCGATGTTTTTAAAATATCACTGAAGTATGCCTCAACAGAGCGCTTGATGCGCTATTTCAGGCACCAATTTTTTCCTTTAACTGATCTTTTACAAGACCATCGCGCTCGCGCTCGCTGTTTTGGCAGCAGGGATCTTCGTTGCCTTTGTGATCATGGGCATCAGAGACATCCCAAAAGCCAAATCCTGAACAGCTCTTTCACCGCGGACTCTCAATGAGCCCGCGGTGATGCCTTTTGCGGGAATGGATTGACGCCTTTCTGAACAATCACTCAATTTTGAATGAAATACGCCGATGCTTAACTACAACGAAGTGAAGTCGTGCGTCGCCGTTATCGATCCTCGTCGTCTTCCTCAAAATAATCAGGGTCGCTCAAGAGTCCCGCTTCGATGGCAGCTTCGCGCACTTGTGCAAGTTTCTCAACCACATGGTTCAAATCTTTGATGAGCAGTGTGCTTTCGCTGACAAGAGGTCCATTTCTCGGATCACCTCTTCGAGCAAGGTCGGCTCTATCCATGGCGTTTTCACTCATCTCCCGCAACTGCTCGAAAAAGCCTGATAATCGATCTTCGTCGGCGACAGGGATCTCGCCAGTCTCCGCATCAGCTTTCGTATCCATCAGCACCCTGATGTAGCGCTGCAACATCTGTGTGCTGCGTACCACATTATCAAGACCCTGACGGGCAACGACAAGCTCCTCCTGGGGCAATAGCATTCCTTCCGCAGCCGCCTGACGAAACGTGGTATCCCATATTTTTACCAAATGCGTGAGTGCTTTGTTCGAATCGGACAAGAGCGATTTGCAGCACTTCATCGCCCTTGTGTCCTTTGCTTTTCTTGCATTACTGTATGCCTCCATGAGAGTCCTCTGGACACGATCAATTCTGTCGAAGCAGATTATTATCTCATTCGTGATTGTCCTAAATGTTTCAGGCCGAGGCTCCTGACGATGTCGTGCAAATAAGCTGTCGCGCATTAATGGTAATTCGGAAATCCTTTCTTTTACAGAGATCAGGATCTTTTCTGCGCGCTTCCTGTATTCTTCATACCGTGGCTCTTTCGGTTCTCCGTTCATGCATTGCTATTGTATTGCCTCGAAGAATACGTTACAATCCCGCCCTATGTTGAACTACAACGAAGTAAAGCCCGGCGTCGCGGTCCTCGTCGAGGGCGAGCCCTATGTCTGCACGTGGAATAACATCATGCAGAAGCAGATGCGCCGCCCAGTGAATCAGACGAAACTGAAGCATCTCATCAAAGGCAACGTCATCGAGTACTCGTTCCAACAGTCGGATAAGCTCAAGGAAGCCGAAATCGAGTCGAAGCCTGCTGTCTTCATCTACGAGAAGAAGGGTGAATGGTGGTTCCATGAGATCGGCAAGCCCTCGGAACGCTTCTCCGTCTCAGACGACATGATGGGAGAGAGCGGACATTTCCTCAAGGACAACACCGAAGTCACGACCAGTTGGTTCGACGACAAGCTCTTTCGTGTGAATTTGCCTATTAAAGTGGAACTCAAAGTTACCGAAGCCCCGCCAGATGTCCGCGGCAATACCGCGCAGGGCGGCTCGAAGATCGTTACCTTGGAAACTGGCGCGACCTTGAACGTCCCCATGTTCGTCAAAGAGGGCGACCGAGTTCGCATCAATACTGAGACCGGAGAATACGTGGAGCGAGTATAAAAACGCGCGGAGTATAGACCCCGCGCGTGTCGCATCCACCTTCAGTTACTTTCCACGCACGAACAACTCGTCACTGAGTGCGCGAAAGGCCGTAAGTTGAAGTTTTTTAATGAACGCGAACCCGATACGGACAGAATCAGAATCGACTGCCCATATTTCATCGAGAGACTCCGCACCCAGTTCAAAGTGCTCGACAAGGCAGTGAATCTCAAAGAACGTTAGCGCTTCACCCTTAAGCCCAAAGCTGTGTGCAAGTCGCAGAAAAGCAGGATAATCCACATTGTCGAGGAGCTCGTACGCTTCGACGGCGCTCCATATCCTGTTCCAGCCGATCTTTCGGCCGGATATGACGATCTGTTCGACAATGAAACGAACGAAGCCATCATTGAATGCATCAGTGTAAGACCTTCTGGTCCGACCTGCATGCGATTCCACTAGAACATCCACGCCGACGGAAGAGGCCGCGCGACGATACAGATCGTCATGCGAGAAGAGTTCGCGGCCGTCATCGCTCACTCCGTTCTCCTCTTTCCAATTCTGCAGCAAGGCCCGCTTATACTGCTGATCGGGTGCAAGACCGGCGAGATAACCCAAGAGGCCGGTGAAATGCCGACGCAGCTCGTCGAAGATGACGAAAAACGTCTGCTGCTGGGCGATCGTGAACTTTGCGGTCAGTTCTGGATTGAAGAGTAGTATCGCCTGTTGTTGTTTGACATACGCCTCTCTCCAGCCGCGAATGAATGATTCCAAATCCGCATTCATGGGACATACTCCTTTTCCCGAACAAAGCCACCTTTGCTCTGTAACGGAGCATAGGCAATTCATACGAATTATGCTATCATTTCTATGATGACAATATCATTCATGACACGCTCTGGATTAGCTGCAGCCACCAATTGAGCAATTGTCATATTCCCTATGACTGCCCTTTTTAACGATCTCCAGATGTTGGGACTCTCACCCAACCAGTCCCAGGTATATCTGGTTTTGGTTCGCCTCGGGGCAGCAAAAGCTGGAGAGATCATAAAGAGAACCGGAATGCATCGGAATCTCGTATACCTCGCGCTTCAGGAACTCGTCGAAAAGAAGCTTATTTCCACTTCGAAGAGTAAAAAGATTTCCGTTTACAAGCCGCTCGCGCCAGTACGTCTGCTCGCCGAACCGCAGGAGAAAGAACGTATCGCCAAACATGTCATGGAAGAACTTGCGCTCCTCTCGAAGCGAGCGACAAGTGGGCAAGAAATCGTGGTGTATGAGGGTGTCGACGAATTTCGACGCTACGAACAGCATCTGTACGCCTCCCTCAAACAAGGAAATACTCTACGATATCTCGGAATTTCTCCTCAGTGGCATGAAATTATGGGCCCATCACTTGAACAAGAACTCATAGGGCTACAGCTTGGGAAAAACATTAAGCTAAAGGCTCTTGCGAATGCCGTTACCCATGAACAAAAAGAATATGTTAGGCGTACGAGAGGACTTTCTGAAGTTCGTGCGAACCCACTTGTTTCGAGTGACACCAGCGGAGTGGCGATACTGGAGGATCGTATTTCTATTCGCTCGTTCGTCGAGCCGTTTTTCGTCGTGGAAATCCTGCACGAGGCGCTCGCAAAAAACTATCAAAATTACTTTGACTTTCTGTGGAAGAAATCAGGGTAATGAGGCGTTAGGTAGAATCGCAAAAAGGCTCGAGATGCTAGACACGGAGAAAGCGGGTTTGGAGGCGTACTAAAAGTACGACGACAAACCCGCTGAGGCTCCGTAACGACGCAGATTGGGCCTTTTTGCGATTCTACTTCTGGATGTACGGAAGTAGGCTCATGAAGCGCGCACGTTTCACCGCTTCCTCCACTGCGCGCTGCTGCTTAGCCGTAAGGCCAGTCTTCTTGCGGTCCATCACGCGGCCGTGCGGATTCACGAAGTTCTTCAAGAGGTCCACGTCCTTGTAATCGACGTGCTGGATATCGTTCTGCGTAAGTATATTATTTTTCGCCATAGTGTTTTGATTTAGAATCTTGTTTCTCCTAGAACCTAGTTCCTAGCACCTAGAACCTAGAACCTAGAACCTAGAACCTAGAACCTAGAACCTAGAACCTACTAAAAAGGTATATCATCCGGATTGATATCATCTTTCGGGTACTCGATGCCAGCGCCTCCTGTGTTGCCGCCGCTATCCTGCTCATCCGCCTGCGGAGCGCGGCCACCGCCTGCGCCTGCGCCTGCGCCACCCGGGCCTCCCGGCCCGAACTGCACGCGATCGGCGACGACTTCGGTGCGATAGTGTTTCTGCCCTTCCTTCTCCCACGAGCGCGTCTGCAAGCGTCCTTCGACGAAAACGCCGCGGCCTTTCTTCAGATACTGATTGACGGCATCCGCCTGACGGCCGAAGACGACGATGTTATGGAAATCCGTCTGCTCCTGCTTCTTGCCGTCGCGGTCGCGGAAGACGCGGTTCGTCGCGATGGAGAAGTTGACCACGTTCATCCCCGACGGCAGCGCGCGGAGTTCCGGGTCCCGCGTGAGATTACCATAGAGAAGCACCTTGTTGAGATACATAGCGTGTACGTTGAGCGTATAGCGTTTAGAAGAAAAATCAATAGCTACTCCGCCGTCAGAGTCTCAAGCGCTTTGTCGAGATCGGCTTCAGAAACTGGCACCGCGTCGGATGCTTCAGGCACCTTGCGCGGCGCGGCTTTGATGGTATCGGTGCGCCTCACTTCGCGCAGCTGCGGCGCTTTGAATTTCGCGCGCGTATCTTCGCGGACGGTCTTGAAGACGATTGAGCGGAGGATTGAGGAATTCAATTCCAACGAATCGGTGAGTATCTTCGCGGCCTGCGTACCGGCCTCGAACTTGAGCCAGCCAAAATAGCCGCGATCGTAGGCGACATGCTTTTCTCCTTCGCCTGCCTGCGCAGGCAGGCGCATGTCTATCGGAAACATGAGCTTCGTGAGCGAAGGCGCGCCTTCGGCGATGAAAGAGCCGCCGATTTTTTCAATTTCAGAGCGGATACCCGAAACAACTTTCTCGACATCTTCTTCTTTCACTGTCGGCACGATTGTGTACCCCGCCTCATAGACGCGGGTGATTACTTCATTTTCTGTATCCTTTTCAACCATGTTGGAGAGACTATCATGACCCCCCGAAAACCGCAAGAATCCCTTATTTCAAGCCAAAGACACGACGGGCGTTCGCCGCCAGTTGGTCACGGACTTTCTCCAAAGGCTCTCCGCGGATGCCAGCAATCGCCTTCACCACCTCCACTACATATGCAGGCTCGTTGCGCTTTCCCCGATACGGAACCGGCGCGACATACGGCGCGTCGGTTTCCGAAAGCAACATGTCTAAGGGCGCGTTTTTCACAACCTCGTCATAATCGCGCGCAAAGGTGAGAACACCGGTAAAAGAGAGCGTGAAGCCGAAATCGAGGAATTTTCTAGCGATATTCCAATCCCCCGCGAAGAAATGTACATCGCCTTTCACTTTTGCATGCGCCTTGAGAAGCGCGAGTGCATCCTCGTACGCATTTCTTATATGGAGCATGAGCGGCTTGTTCAAATGGTTTGCAAGTTCAATCTGTTGAACAAATGTTTCTTCTTGAACCTTTTTCGTTCCTTCTTCAAGCCGATAGTAATCCAAGCCGCATTCCCCGATCGCTACAACTTTCGCCGACTGCCCAAGCATCTCGTATTTCGCAACGTCAAAAATCTCTCCTCTCGAAACAAAGCCTTCCTTGCCCGCCGCAGCTTCAGCGAAGGCAGGGCCAAGCTCTTTCTCATCGTGATACGACTTCGTGCTATGGATAGGGTGCAATCCGATCGCCGCGTACACATCGTCATGCGCCTCGGCGACTTTCACCGCATCACTCGACGTATCAAACTGCGTCCCAACGACGATCATCCCCACTTCCGCATTAGCAGCGCGCCTGAAAGCCTCCTCGCGGTCATCCTTGAACGCAACAAAGTTTACATGGGTGTGGCAGTCGAAGTATTTCATTATCATTTCCCTCGCTTGATTTTCGGGAGCCTAAGTTGCTTGCAAATCTTCTCCGCGAGAAAGTCACCAAGCTCCGCGTGCCGCGGAACAGAAGCAATTTCTTTGTTGAGGGGGTTGATGAACACCGAGTGGTTTCCGCCTTCACGCAACAAAGAACAACCTGACTCGCGGAGATAGCGAATCAGCTTCCCACGCTTCATGCGGTGATAAGATTGCGCACATTGACGTGAATGTTCTCGCGCTCAATCGGCATATCTTCTTTCGACAATTTTGCTCGCTCTTTCAAGATGAGAGTAAGGGCCTCGCGTAAATTTTCGCGTGCTTCTTTTTTGGTACGCCCCTGCGTCATCGCCCCCGGCACCTCCTCAACCCAGGCGACGATCCACTTTCCGCTTTTCTTAAAAACTGCTGTGTATTCGCGCAGACCGATATGCGCCATCACGCCCTTCCCTCGGGCAAATTCACGTGCGGCGCGAATATCATTTTTCGTGAGCATGGGAAAATCTACAAGAATCTCTTTCTCGCTCATGCCGGAAGCGAGCATTTGCAGCACGTCGGTAACGGTAATGCGCATCCCGCGGATCGTCGGCTGCCCGCTGCGCTTCCCCGGCTCTATGGTGATGATGTTTTTATATGAGGCTTTCATACAATCTATTGTACCACAACCTATTCGGAAGCCGCAAAATTCACGTGCGTGTGGCAGTAAAAGATTTCATATGCCAGTACCGATAATATATCCCTTACACGTCGCCGCACCACAATGACATTCCATCCTTTCGCCCCTTCTCAGACCTATAATCTGAAGTGATTTCTTCTCCTGCTTTAATCTTACATACCGCGACATCTTCACCATTTTCAGATCGAGTATTTGCTTCGCAGGAGTGATTGACGAATCGCATCGGTTCTTGCATCACAATCCATTTTCCTTTATATCGAGTCATGAAGTTCCTTTTGCTTTCGGGTAAGTGATTGATTTCGTTTTCATCGACTTCATGCGACGTGTCCCACACGAGAACAGTTGCCTTAGGTTTGAAGTCTTTTTTTGCGAAAACACCTCTCCCTTGTATAGCCGATGCTTTTACTTCAACATTAGTGAAGTTCTTCATCATCATATCTCAAAAGAAACCGAATTCTCCCGCACGTTTTTTCTTTTTCTTTTGCGGCAACGCAAAATGCGGAACTTCGCCGCTCGAGCTCACCCTCTCATCTTTCCTCGGGAATAAGGCTTCGGGCATCGTGTTCGTCTCGACCGCTTTCCGCATCTTCGCGGCAGTTTCGGGGATGATGGGCTCGAGATGTGTCGCGAGCATGGCGACGTGCCCAACGAGTTTTTCGATTATCTGTATTCCTTCTTTCTTCTGCGCTTCATCCTTTGATTTCACGAGTGCGAACGGTTTCTTCTCCTGAATATACGCATCGGCTTTCGCGATGTGTTCCCAGATGAGATCGCATGCGGCGTTGTAGTTGTATGCATCGAGGTGCACCTTAAACGGCGGCTGCAGCGTCTTCTGTTCTTCCGAAATGCTCACAGGACTGGAGAGATTGTCCGCTGCAAGACGCATGATGCGCGCGACCTGGTTGCCGAGGCCATTCGCAAGATCGGCATTGTAGGACTCCTTGAATTTCTCCATCGTGAAATCACTATCTTCGAACGGATGGATGTGTCGTGCCAAGAAAAGACGCAGCGCATCCGCACCATACTCATTGACAATGGCAATGGGGTCGATGACGTTCCCCAGCGATTTCGACATCTTCTGCCCATTCACCGTAATGAAGCCATGAATGACTACCTGCTTCGTCGAAGGTAGCTCGGCCGAAAGAAGCATCGCCTGCCACATCGCGGCCTGCTGACGGATCTGGTCTTTCCCGGCAAGTTGAATCGCATTCGGCGAATGATCCGTGCCCCAGAACTTCTTAAAAGTCGCGTTGTCCTCCGGCCAGCCGAGAGTCGAGATGTAATTGATAAGCGCATCGAACCAGACATACATAACCTGCGCATCATTATCCGGCACGGGAACGCCCCAGGGCATCTTTTCCTTCACGCGCGAGATGGAGAAATCTTCGAGGCCGCGCGCGACGAACGCCCGTATTTCATTGAACCGGAAATCCGGCAGCACAAAATCTGGTCGACGGGCGTATAGATCAAGAAGTGATTTCTGATATTTAGAGAAGCGAAAGAAATAATTCTCCTCATCAATAATCTCAAGATCAAGATTCGGATGTATTGGGCAGCGTCCGTTCACGAGCTCGCTATCGGTTTTCTCGAGCTCACAGCCGACACAGTATTTTATCTGGTAGTTCTTCTTGTAGATATCGCCATTTGCGAGACAGCGCCGCCAGAATTCCTGCGCCGCTGCCTTGTGCTTCGCATCCGTCGTCCGGATGAAATGCAGCTCCGGAAACAAATTGAGTTTCTCCTTCAGTCTCTGGAACTTCGCGGCATATTCATCGACATACGCTTGCGGCTCTTTCCCCTCTTCCTGTGCCTTGCGGTAGATCTTGATTCCATGCTCGTCGGTTCCGGTGTTGAAGAAAACCTCGTCACCGAGGAGCGCATGGTAGCGCGCGAGGATGTCGGCCTGCACTATCTCAAGTGCGAAACCGATATGCGGATCGGCATTCACGTACGGAAGCGTGGTGGTGAGATAGTATGGCTTGCTCATGAACCTACATTACGCTCCCTCACCTTCTTTCACAAACACCTTCCCCTCGCTCCAGTCGCGCACGAATTCCTGAATGGAGGCCGCAACCGGGACCGAGAGAAGAATACCCAAAAAGCCGAAAAGATTCCACCCAATGATGAGGCCAAGGATGACAAGCAGCGGGGGCACGCCGACGACTTTCGTCACCACCAAGGGATAGATAAGGTGGTTCTCGAACTGCTGAATGATGACATAGAGCGCGATTATCAAGAGCCCGACCGCGAGGCCCCCTTCGGCAAAACCGATGAGAACCGCTGGCACGGCTGATATCGTCGGCCCGAAGACCGGGATAAGTTCGAGTATCGCCGCGAGAACGGCCAAGAGAAGTGCATGTTTGATACCCAGGATCGTGAGCGAGAGGTAGACGAAAACGCCGACGATAAGCCCCAAGAGCACTTGCCCCTGCATCCAAAGCCCTATCTTATGCCGCGTACGGAACCAGAGGTTCAGAAGGTAATTCTGGTATTTCCGCGGCGCGATGACACGCAGGAAATCATCAACGCCAGTCTCCGCGACCGTAAAATAGAAGGAAAACACGATGATAAGCACGAAGGAAAAGACGCCACCGAAGACCGTAGCTGCTGCGCTGAAGGAAGTGCCGAAGACGTTCGCGGGATTCAGGCTCTCGCGGAGAGCCGCGATAATGTCCTCTGTCGAGAGATTTGCGGCATCGGAGATGCCGAAGATGAATGCGTAATCCTCGATGGCGACCGCGCGGCTGAAGTTTTCAACATAGAGCGGGAACGAAGCGATGAACGAGGCGAGATCGTCGACGACCGTCGGCACGAAGAAATAGAAAATACCGAAGAGAAAGATGAAGAGGAGGAGGTAGATACAAATAACCGCGACAAGGCGTGGCAGGCGGGAGCGCATGAGGAGCGCTACCGCCGGCTCCAGGGCCGATGCAATGACGACTGCCGCAAGGACGACAAGCACGATCTCTCGGAGGTAGAAGAGAAGCCATAGCCCGCCAAGAACGAGAGCTGTTTTTATGATGGTCCCGGTCGTGATGGAGATGGTCATACCCTCTTTCATATGGGGCATGATAGCACAATTGCGTTACCGGATTCGTTAAGAAACAAAGGGGAATTGATCCGTCAGAAGAAGCGTCCCGATGATCATGGGTACGATCGCGGTCAACTGCCAGATGCTAGGACTCTGGTTCAAAAGCACCCACGCGAGGAGGAGCGTGAGAAGGGGTGTGACGCTATTGAGAGCATTCGCTTTTGTGACCGGAATGCGATGTATCGCCTCGATCCAGAGGAACTTCGAGAGCCCGAGCAGTAAAATGCCATTAATGAGCAGAAACGGAAGTCCCTGCCATATGTCCGATGACGACGCATGCTTCCCAAGCGTTGCAGCAAGAATGAATATGGCGAAAGCTGCCGCCAGTGATCGCACGAACATGATGGTCTCGCTCGATGCAATCTCTCGCGCTTTACGCGAGAACAAGTTCCCTAACGGCGCAACACAGGTCGCGCCAAGGATAAGTATGTCTCCTATGTTGACCCCTGAAAGATCTCTCCCGACCACAATGAGTGCCCCAACAAGCATGAGAATTGAACCGATGGTGTGCGCGGGAGAGAAATGTTCGCGACGCATAACATTAAAGAAAAGATACGCGGTGAAAACTTCGAAGAGCGCTACGATCGAGGCGTTGCCGGGTGTCGTGTATTCAAGTCCGACGAAATAAAAAACGTAATAGAGAATTCCATTAAAAAACAGTACACCAAATACGTATTTCCAAAATAGAGTATTTTTAAGCTCGTGCCACAATTTACGGTACGCGACTATCACCCCGAAAAAGAGGCCCGCGAAGAGCGAGCTCCATGCAAGTGCGACAAGTGCCGGTATAAAACTGAGTGCAAGAACGGTTATGACCGGAAAGAACCCCCACAAAAATGCTTCTACCGCGATACACCACTCCCCCTTGCGGGTTTCGGTCATATCGCCTGCGGCAATTCATGTATCAAAACTCTTTTCTGCTCTCCCGTATCGCGATCACGCAGGGTGACAGTATCTTTCAGCTTCTCGCCGCCCTCGCCCAAAGTATCGAAATCGATCGTAATGCACGAGGGCGTGCCGATCTCGTCCTGACGACGGTAGCGCTTGCCGATGTTGCCGTTGTCGTCCCACATGATGTTGCCGGTCCGCCAGCTGGCGGATTCTTTCTTCAGCATTGTGTAGACCTCGCGCGCCTTCTCAACAAGCGCCGGTTTGTTCTTAAGGAGCGGAAAGACGGCGGCGCGCACGGGCGCAATATCGGGTTTGAGTTTCAAATACACTCTCGTCTCGCCACCGAGCTCATCTTCTTTATAGGCAGAAGCAAGAACAGCAAGCATCGTGCGCTCCACGCCAAACGAAGGTTCTACCACATGAGGGATATATTTCTCTCTGGTCTCGTCGTTAACGACTGAAAGATCAATGCCGGAGTGTTTCGCATGCGCCGAAAGATCGAAATCAGTGCGGTAGGCGAGACCGCATAGTTCTTTACGGCCGAAAGGAAAATCGAATTCAAAATCTATCGTGCGCTTTGAGTAGTGCGCGCGATCGCTCTCGGGTACTTCGCTCTCGTGCACGAGTTCGCGCGAGATGCCAACAGCGTCATTAAACGCATGCACGCACGTGCGCCATTCCTCGAACGCCGCTTCCCACGCGGAAGGATGCACAAAATACTCGATTTCCATCTGCTCGAACTCCCGCGAACGAAAGATGAAATCGCGCGGGGCGATCTCGTTGCGAAACGCTTTCCCTATTTGTGCGATGCCAAATGGACACTTGGGATGGAGCGCGTCCACGACGTTCTTAAAGTTCACGAACATGCCTCCAGCGGTTTCAGGCCGCAAGTACGCGGCGGTCGCTTCCTTTCCCGCTCCGACCGACGTTTTGAACATGGTATTAAACATGGTCTCCCCTAAAGGATCAGTGAACCCTGCAATATGCCCTGAAGCTTCCCATGCGCGAGGATTCATAATGATGGCCGCGTTGAGGCCATACATATCATCGCGCGTGCGCACGAACATGTCCCACCAGGTGTTCTTAATGTTCGTGCGGAGTGCAATGCCCAAGGGACCGTCGTCCCACGTCCCCGCGAAGCCGCCGTATATTTCAGAACCCGGAAAAATAAATCCGCGCCGTTTGCAGAGGGAGACAATTTTTTCCATCAGATCTTCCATCATACGTGCCGCAGTATTGCGTATTTTGCTACAAGCTACAAGCTTTTTATCGCACGACGGTCGCGTTCGCCGCAGAAAAGCCGGGGTCACCGGAGATGTCTGATGTGATGTCCTCCGCCGCGCGCGTGACGGAAACCCCCGTCGCCTCGTCTTTCCCCTTCAGGACGACATTACGAATGAGGATCGGCTGCTGCCCTATCTGCGAGGTCGAGGGAGTGAAGCCGACCGCGATTGCCGCTTGCCGCGGAAGCGCGCCGCCGACACCAACGCCTTGGTCAATAGTGCCCAGCTCCCACCGCATCGTGCTGTCGCTCTGATTGAAGGTTATCTTCTCATTCGAGGGACTGTAGATGCCGACCCAGCGCACATAGGGCGGCAGGGTCGCGCTCACAACCGCGTCCGTGATCCGGTTCGTGGTATTCGTCACGCTAAAGACCAAGGCATAGGTCGTCTCGCTGTTCGCCTTCGGCGGCATGGGGCCGCTTGAACCGAAGGGATTGGAATAATAGAGGCCCTGCGCGATGAGCTGCAAGTCGCTTGCGAGCTTGATGTTCTGCACCGCCGTTGCCTGCAAGCTCTCCGGCACGCCGCGCTCCGAGACGCGCTTCCCTGCCGCATGCACGCTCAAGGAAAGCGAGGGGTTGCGTATGTCCGCGAGTGCCTCGCTCGAGGGTATCTGGAACGTGAAGGTGAAGGTTCCCTTCGCGCCCGCGGGGAGGTTCGCGAGGGCGCCTCGTGTCGTCGTCTTGTCCCAGAGGATGACGTTGTCCGTCGAGCGATAGAAGCCGTCGCTCGAGTGCACCGAGGCGCCATCGATCGCTATTCCCGAGAGACGCGCTACGATGACGGCATCGGTTACTTCCGTCGAAAGATTATTCTCCCACGCGATCGTGACGTTCGCCGTCTCCCCCGGCGCGACGACGGCACTGCCGCCCACGTTCGCCTTGTTGAGGGAGATGGCAAGGCCGAGGAATGGCCGCGAGACCGTGACCCGGTGCGCATAATCCGCGAGGACCGCATTCAGTTTCTTATCCTCCGCCTCCTTGCGCGTCCCCGCCTTGAAGCGGAACACGCGCTCGTCGCCCTGCTCGCCGCGGAGGACCCCGCGGATCGTCACCACCTTCTTCCCGCCCGGCGGGATGTCGCCAAGCGCCCACAGGCTCCCGTCGTCGCCCTTCTCGACCTGCGGATTAGCATAGCTGAAGGTAAAGCCGAACGGCACATGCACATTAAGGAGCACGTCCTTCACGACCGAGTCCGCGTTCGAGGCAAGTGTGATCTTGAATTCCATGGGCTGCCCCGAGACGGTCTCGCTGTTGCCGTCGATCGCGAGGGAGATCGGCGAGGAAGAAAAGACGACTTGGTAATTCGTCGTTGCGGCGAAGATGGCACTTGCATTCGCAAGCCGATACTCAAGCTCGATCTTGATAGCGGCGCGGTCGCCCTCGACACCGGCGAAGACCGCGGAAACCGTCCCCTGCCGCCTCCCGCCCGGCTCGATATTCCCCAAGGAAATGCGCTGACTGGGAAGGTCCGTCGAGAGATCCACAGGCGAGCGCGTGCCTGCGGGATAGGTTATGACGAGATCCGCCAACTCGAGTGCTGCGCGATTGCGATTGACAACCGCGATCTGGAGTTCCGTCGGCGAACCGCTCGAGACTTGCAAGGGGCCCGACACTGAAATATCGATGTTGCCGGGAGAGACCGGCGTCGAGCCGCCGCCCAAGAAGAAGTAGTATGCAAAGAATCCCGCGGCACCGACAAAGAACGCGATTGCCGCATAGACGGCCCAGCGCGCAAGGACGCGCGTGATGCGGATGCGCTGCGGCGCGATGGTGGAACGCTGGAGAAGCGGCTCCTCGCGCATCCACTCCTCGCCGATGAGCGGCTTCGTCTCTTCGAGCTCGCGGCGCGGTTTCTCCTTTATGAGGGGCTCGAGCTTGCGCGAATACATCGCCTCGCGCAGGCGCTGTATTTTCTGTTCTTCTTCTCGCTCTCGACGCTCAGATTCCCCTGGGAGCATTCAGAAATAATACCATGGGGCAGCTTGTAGCTTTTAGACCGAAATGAATTTTTACATCTTCCTGAAAGCTGGAAGCTGGAAGCTGTCAGAGCTGTGTCTCGGAAAGCGCACGATTGATGGACGAAAGGAGCTTCTGCTTCTGTGCCTCGGCTTCCGTAAGATGCACGGGCGCGAACAGCGTCTCGGTGAAAAGCGCGGTCCCCAAAGCTTCGGTCGAAAGGTAGCCCAAAGCGTAGAGCATGCGAGCGACCGCGATGAGCTCTATCATCGGGTGCGCCTCCTTCGCTTCCCGCATCAAGGCCTCGTGTGCCTCGGCAAGCGTCGAAAAGAGATAGGGATTCGCCTCTTCCCCCGGAGAGAGACGCTCCAGAAGCTGCGCGATGCGCGCGAAAGTTGCAGCACCACTTTTGTTCCCAACATCGATAGGCGCGATTGCAGCCGCGCCAACGATACGCCACCCCCGGCTTCCGCGCACCAAAGAGACATTCGCGCGGGCGCTGCTCTGGAGTGCGTAGCGCATCCGCGAGACTTCGCGTCGCACGGCCGACACCCGGGCCCACACGAATCCGAACTCGAGCGTGAAAAGCGCGAACATGCGATCCGCTTCTCCGCGCTCGTAACTGCGGAGCACTATCGCTTCAGTTTGATATTTCTGGTACATGGAACTGGTTGCTAGTTATTGGTAGCTGATAAGTTATTCAATGTCACAAAAAGAGACGTCGTTACGAGCCGTATAACTCAGGATGCGTGCCGATGGCGACAAATCTAAATGTATCTGTGGAAACTTCGTGATACACCGCTCGATAACTGCCGGTAACATTAATACTTCGATGCCCCGCCCACGTACCGGTCAGTGCATGATCCTTGAGGAGTATATGCCTCGGGTTCTCTATAAAAAGTTCCGCACGTTCGATGAACTTCTCTCGAGGGTCTCGAGGGAGCTTCGCGTACATCTTTCGGAACACGCGCGATGTATCAAATTGACGCATGAGTGACTATTGTGCACTCTGGGAGAGATCGCGGAGGTGCTGTATGAAATCTTTCCCATTGAATGGACCCGACCAGTACTTCGGATTGTTTTTGTTCTTTTCCGCCTCCCGCAAGATTTTCTCAAGATAAGGCGTCGGCGTAAACGACTCCTCGACGATGAGCTGTCTCTCTGCGGCAAACCTCTTGAATGCCTGCTCGGCAACAAGCGAAAGCGGCACACCGAGCGAGCGCGCCACTTTCTGCGCTTCTTTGCTCACCTTCTTCGAGACTCGCACATGCACCATCGTTGTATCGTTTGCCATATATCTAAAGTGTATCTATTAGATACTAGGTGTCAAGAGAACGCGTAACCAAAAGTGCGACTTCCCACTCTCCGATCTTCTGCCGCGCACCATGAACGGCGCTAAATGCGATAGTCGTGCGCGTCGCGTTCTCAATCTCTGCTTTGTGCTTTTCGATGAACTCCTGGGTTTCTTTCGTAGTATCGATAGTGAGCTGTGCCGTATCGTGCGGGCTTAAGCCCGCTTCTTTGCGAGCGTTTTGAATGGCTCGAATGAGATCGCGTACGAAACCTTCTTCCTTCAGCTCCGGCGTAATGTTCGTATCAAGCCGCACATCCCCCGCAGGAACATCCCTACTCAACGCGACTTCTTTGACGTTCACTTCCTCCCGGATGACATCGCGCAACTCCTTCGAGAGCGTCGTGGAGCCGATCTCAAGCTTCGTAAGCGGCTGACGCACCTTAATGCCTGCCTTGTCGCGCGCTTCGAGTGCTTTGGTGACGAATGCGCGCGCTGCGGCCATCTCCTCGAGGATCGTCTCTTCCTTCGCGCCGAAAAGCCGCGCCCACAAGCCCTTTCCCGCCGCTGCGAGCCACTCTTGCAAATGCACGCTCCCGCCGCCTTCGATGCCACGCCATATCGACTCCGCGAGAAACGGCATGATGGGCGCAATCAGACGCGAGAATGTAAGCAATACGTCACGCTGGACAGAAAGTGCGAACTGTTTCTCGTGCCACTCGCTCTTTACGCGCTCACGAGAGCGGCGCACATACCACGTCGAATAGTCATCAACAAACGCACGGATGGCCCGGCACGCACGCGGCGTGTCATAGCTTTCCATCGCATCGGTCATCTCCTCGATCGTCTCGTCGAGCCGCGCGAGGATCCATCGGTCCAAGACATGCGCACTCTTTCGCGCCTCGGCAGAACCGTCGAATTCGTGGCTGTAGAGCTCAAAGAACTTGTAGCTATTCCAGAGGATACCGATGACACGGTTGTGCGCATCGCGCACGTCCTCGTCGCGAAAACGAAGATCCTCCGCCTGCATCACGGGTGACGACATGAGGTAGAGACGCAGCGCATCGGCGCCATAGAGCGCGATGAGTTCCAGGGGGTCGGTGTAGTTCCCCTTCGATTTCGACATCTTCGAGCCGTCCGCGGCGACAATGGTGCCCGTCGTCACGACATTCCTGAACGTCAGTCGGTCAAAAAGAATGACCCCGATCGCATGCAAGTAATAGAACCAGGTGCGCGTCTGCGCGATGTACTCGGCGATGAAATCCCCCGGAGCGCGCTTCTCAAATTCCTCCTTGTTCTCAAAGGGATAGTGGTACTCCGCAAACGGCATACAGCCGCTTTCCACCCAACAGTCGACGACCTCTTTGATGCGCTCGTATTCCTTTCCCTCCTCGTCAACAAGCACAATCGAATCGGTATAAGGGCGATGCAGGTCGAGCTCGTATTCGCTATTCACGGGAATCGGTACATACGAAAGCGTCTCTATCTCGCCATGGACTGGATATTCACGCTTGTAGCGCCGCACCGCCTCTTCCTTGGAAGCCCCGGTCGCCGCGGCATGGAGGAGCCAGAGAGGCGTCCCGTGCGAGATGATAAGAATGGTCTTTCCCTTGTGTTCGCGCTCGAGTTCCGTAAGCACGGCCCCCATGCGCTGTTTTACTTTTGTATCGTTCTCGCCGCCATCGGGCCCGTGCGAGAAGCGCTCGACGCTTGCCGGAAACTTTTCATGCCAATCATCGAGCGTGATGCCGTTGAGCTTCCCTAGATCATATTCTCCCAACCGCTCGTCAAAGCGGACGTTCTTCTCCGATACACCAAGCGTCTTCGCAAGGATGGCGACGGAATCCCGTGTGCGCTTGAAAGGCGACGCGACGATGATATCCACATGTCCATGAGAGACCTTGAATTTTAAAGCTGCTTCCTGCACCTGGTTCTTCCCCCTTTCCGTGATATGCACGTCCGCTTTCGGATCGCAGTTGAGGACGCCTTTTACGTTGGTGTCCGCTTCGCCGTGGCGCATCATGAAGTACGTGTTCCCGCTCTTTTTTACCTTCTCCTTCAGCTCGCCCAAGGAACCCACGACCATCACCTCTCCCTCTTTCGATTTCCAGATGGGCAAAGGCGACGCCCAGAAACGGTTGCGTGAAATGGTCCAATCAGGCGCGCTCTCGACGATGTTCTTGAAACGGCCATGCTTTAAGTGCTCCGGCACCCAGTTCACCCTCTCGTTCTCCTCGAGCATCCGCGCCTTCACTTTCTGGATATTGATGAACCACGACGGGACGGCGTTGTAGATGAGCGGCGTCCCACAGCGATAGCAGTGCGGATATGAGTGCGTGTGGTTCTCGCGCGCAAAGAGAAGTCCGCGCTCCTGCAAATCGCGCTTGATGTCTTTGTTTGCATCGCGCAGGTAGATATCGCGCAAAAATTCTGGTGCTAGATCGTTATATGTTCCGTTTGCGTTTAGTAGTTGGGCTGTTGGCAGTTGGTAGTTCACGCCAAGTGTGAAGTCGTCTTCGCCGTACATGGGAGCAATGTGCACGATGCCGGTGCCCTCAGAGGTTGTCACAAAATTAGCAGGCCAAACTTTGTAGGAGTTGTCGGATTTGAGAGCCGGCACGTCAAATAGTGGCCGATATTTGAGTCCAATTAGCTTTTCACCTTTAATTTCCTCTTCTATTACCAATCCGAACTCATTTCCATAAATATATGGCCCTCCTGGATAAGCTCTGTCACACTTCTCCAGAATGTCTTTTGCTATATAGATATATGTCGTTTCCGTAACATGGTGGGTACCGGTCCTATCTGTAATTGATGCGTGAGGCACAATTCGCGCCTTTACATATTCAATTTCACCTCCAACTGCTAACCCGATGTTTCCCGGCAACGTCCATGGCGTCGTTGTCCATGCAAGAAAGTACGTGCCCGGGTGGTCAACGAGCTCGAATTTCACCGTCACCGCCTCCTCCGTCACATCCTGATACGTGTTATCCATCGCGATTTCCGCTTTCGCCAAGGGCGTCTCACAGTGCGGGCAGTACATGAGGACTTTCCGCCCTTCGTAGAGTAGTCCCTTGCTGTAGATTTCCTTGAGCGCCCACCACACGCTCCCGATATACGTATTGTCCATCGTCTTGTAGGAGTTCTTGAAATCCACCCAGCGCCCGATGCGCTCCACGTATTTCTCCCACTCATCGACGAACTTCATCACCATCTCGCGCGCTTTTGCATTAAATTTGTCGACGCCCAAGGTCTCAATATCCTTCTTCGTTTTGAGCCCGAGTTCTTTCTCGACGAGCGTCTCGATGGGAAGCCCGTGCGTGTCCCATCCCCACCGACGACGGACGCGGTAGCCGCGCATCGTCTTATAGCGCGGAATGACATCTTTGATGATCGAAGAGAGGAGCGAACCATGGTGCGGAAGCCCCGTCGCAAACGGCGGCCCGTCATAGAAGACGAACTCGCCCTTCGGCGCGTCCTTCTCGAGCGACCGCTCAAACGTCTTATTCTCCCGCCAAAACGCGAGGACTTCTTCCTCCCGCTTCGCCGTTTCGCTCTTGCCTGTAGTACCTTCCCTTTCTGCCATCCGCGTATCGTAGCAGAGCAGAGCCTACTAAAAAAGCGGTTTCAGGCTATTGCGATTTATCCTGCGATTTCTTTAATAATAGCCTCTATATCAGGAGACAGCGATTTGTACTTTTCATCCACGATCGAGACATCCTCTCGTATAATCTGAGGCTTTCTGATCTCAGAAAAGAACGTATTTCCGATCAGATCGACCAACCTCTCCTTCCGCCAATGCGATATGTTGTATTTCAATATCAGGGGTTCGAGTGCTATGTGCACTATTTCGTGAAGAACTACGCCGACCACCTCCCTCGGCGGACTCGATTTTATGTTCACTTTAATCGTCTCAGTCGACGTGTCATAGCTCCCGCCGACGCCATATCGCGTAAGAATAATCTTATATTCTCTTTTGAGAGGCAGAGGGCCTGTTACAAGTTTTTCAATGGTTTGAGCATGATGATGCCATGCTTCAAGTAATGATTGTGCAGATACTTCGTATTCCGCTGGTGTATATTCTGCCGAGATGGCATTTGTAACTTCTTCCAACGTCGAATCTTTCTGTAAACCTTTCGGTAAAATAGGTGTATATCCATTGCTAAGATACCATTCGAGTTTCTTCAACGTCAGAAACACGCGCACCGTTTCGGATTCCAAACTGTGCGAAATATCGAGTCTTATCATAGAAAGCTTTCTTTCAGTCAGATTTTCTCTGTTTACTTTTCTTCGCCCAATAGTCGTCTTCGATGAGACCAAGTTTGGCGAGACGGGCATTGATAGCGCCACTCTTTCGACCGAATTCTTTGATGATGGTTTTCATCGGCGTTTTTATAGCTGTAACAGCTTTCTGATTGCTCGATCAACAGCTTGCATAGCCACTGATTCCAGAGTTCCCAATTCGCCTATGACGATTTTCTTCTGGAGAGTCGCTATCTTATCGATCTTAATGACCGAATCGAGTTTCAAACCGTTGCGACTTGATGCCTTGATCCGCACGTCAAACGGATATTTCTTTTTAGGGACTCCCGATGTTATGAACGCGACGATACAGTCTTCTCCCCGAGAGACATGCAGAATGAGTGCTGGACGTACTTTCTGGCCGGAGAGGTCGGTAAAGGGAAATGGTACAAGGACGATTCTTCCCTTAGACATAGCGCTTCTTGAGGTCGGTGACCGAATAGAGATCCGGCTCGGCCGCAAGAAAGTCGAAACTCTTCGAATAGGCGTTCACATTCGTGATGTCGCCGAGTGATTCGTTGTACGCCTGGGGGAAACCGATGAGCACCGCATCGATCGCGTTGCGCCTCCCGATCGCAAAAACCTCACCGCGATACCGCGCACGGTTCACGATCTCCTTGATGCTCTTGCGTGCGTTTGTAGTCGTAAGTACCTTCATGTACATATTGTACACAAAGGAGTATGTGGCGCAAGTCGCTACGTGCGAGATGTCTTGAGCTTCTTCTCTTTCTTGTGGCGAGCGATCGCAAGTGCAATAAGGCGGTCAATGAGCTTTGCATACGGAAGCCCGCTCGCCTCCCACATCTTCGGATACATGCTGATGTTGGTGAAGCCGGGGATGGTATTTATCTCATTGACGATGACTTTCCCGTTTTTCGTAACAAACGAATCCACGCGGCCCATCCCTTCGCAACACAGCGTCTTGAACGTCTGCACGGCAAGGTCTTGGATTTTTTTGATGGTCGCCGTAGGCAACCGGGCAGGAATTGACGGCGTCATTGCGTCCGCGTCAAAATATTTCGCGTCGTACGAATAGAATTCGCTCTTGATGACGAGTTCGCCTGGAACTGAAGCTACTGGATTTTCATTCCCCAAGACTGCGCACTCTATTTCCCTACCGTCGATGAATTCCTCGACGAGGACTTTCGTATCGTATTCAAACGCGGTCTTGAGCGCTTGCGTGAATTCTTTCTCATTACGCGCCTTCGAAACGCCGATAGACGAACCCATATTCGCCGGCTTCACAAACATCGGCAGTCCTACTTTTTTCTTTGCATCAGCAAAACGTATTTTTTCGTGCGAATGCACGACCACGAATTTCGCCGTCGGAATCCCGGCGTCGCGCAGAAGCCGCTTCATCACATCCTTGTCCATCCCAACGGCCGAGCCGAGTACTCCCGCACCTACGAATGGCACATCAGCTAACTTTAAAAGCCCTTGTACCGTCCCATCCTCACCGAACGGCCCGTGCAAAACAGGAAACACGACATCGAGCTTCCCTTCAACTGTCCCTGAATCTCGAGTGAGAACACCTTCTCCCGAAGGAGCGAGCATGACAACTTCACGAGTCTTTTCCGGTGCCTTTGCTGGCTTATTACTCGCAAGCGCCAGATACCGCTCAGAAACTCCAGAAGCCAACCACGCACCGGCTTTGTTGATGCCTATGAGAACAACATCGTACTTCTTTCTGTCGAGGGCGTTAACCACATTCCGGGCAGATTGAAGGGATATCTCATGCTCCGCTGACTTCCCCCCAAACAGTATCCCGACCCATATTTTCCGCTTCATCCGTCGACTATATCAAGTATCGCGAGAAAGGTCATCGTCCTCGAAATTCAATTCAAAATACTTTCAAATGAATTGAGTCTTTCTCTAAGTTGAGGATTTCCATAGTCTCGATTGATACAGTAAAGAAATGACTCGGCGCTGTGGAGATTAAATCTTAAAAGCATGTTTGCTTCTGTCTGAGAAATTTCTACATGGTCGAGATCGCTAATTACAAAATCCGCATTGACGACTCCGCCCTTTGCCGGAAATATGAGAAAGAAAGAATCTTCTGCAAGTTTAATATGATTCCTCGCGGCCAGCTCGCATTGTTTACGTAAACCGACAAGCAAGGCTTCGAGATTTTCGATATCTTCGATCTTTGTATTTGTTATCCAACCCTCTGCCTTTTTATTCGGATTCGAGGCAAGTGCAATATTCCCGCCTTTGTTGTAATTCGTCATTACGATTGAATCATTCGCTAAATCAAGTCGGAATGTCGGCGGTACTTTCAATCCCGCCTTCTTACAAATGTCATACTTTCGAAAAACCATTTCGGCGCTCGTATCTACTTCGTCACTATTCCCATCAAAATGAGGACCGTCTCTGTATTTCTTTACAACTAGCGATATTTCTCTCTGTTTTTGATCTCCCTCAAGTGCAACTTTTGTTTCGTGAATAGTGCTATATCTACCTTCGGCAAAATCTTTCTTAACGTCTTTTCTTTTGACGTTGATAGCCTTATCACTATTCCCCTGTCTCTTTGTTAGTTTGGTTTTCAACTTTTTCTGTTCTCCGCCACTTGTCGAAAATCATAGATAAAGTATATCAGTTTGACTGCGCAGAAATTAATCGGCTTTTTTCCTCCTTTTCGCCCCAATAATCGTCCTCGATGAGGCCGAGCTTGGCGAGGCGAGTGTTAATGGCACCTGATTTGTCGAAGAATGGCGAAGAATGGCGATCTTGCATATATTTCAGTATTTGATACCCTTTACCTTAAGTATAGTTTAGGAACAATGAAATCTCATGTATAACCGCACTATAGAGCCACGAATTATCGCTGATTTATTTACCGGCAAGGTCATTATCGTCTACGGCGCCCGCCAAGTCGGGAAAACGACCCTCGTGAAGAAGATATTATCCGCGCACGGCGAAGGAGGCCTCTACTTCGACTGCGAGGTTCGTACTGTTCAGGATTTTCTCGTGCCGGACCCGGAAGTGATAAAGGCGCGCATCGGAAATGCCCGTATGGTGGTTTTTGACGAAGCGCAATACGTACCGGAGATCGGCCGGACGCTCAAGGTCTTCCACGATCGCTACCCGGATGTTCAAATTATTGCGACGGGCTCATCGAGTTTCGACCTTGCGCGTAAGACGGCAGAATCAATGGCGGGACGGACGCGCGAATACATATTATATCCCCTCTCCGTAGCAGAAATTGTTTCTACGATCGGACGCGCTGCTTTTGACGAACGATATGACCACTTCCTGCGATTCGGATTCTATCCGGGCATTGTCGATGCGCCGCAGGAAAAAAAGATTGCCGATCTTGAGACGCTTCAGGCGAACGCGCTCTACAAAGACATCCTTGCGCTTGAAGGGGTGCGCAAACCGCGTGTACTCCTCGACCTTCTCAAATTGCTCGCGCTACGAACAGGCTCGGAAGTCTCCGCGCATTCGCTTGCCAACCACCTCGCGACGAGCCTCGTTACGGTATCGAAGTATCTCGACATCCTGGAAAAGATGTTCATCATCCGGCGATTGTATGCGCTCTCCCGAAATCCCGGAAAAGAAATCCGGAAGGGATCCAAAATATATTTCCTCGATATTGGTATGCGCAATAGCATTCTGCAAAATCACAAC
>Ga0155799_130_pt1 | contig 23043 bp, 31 predicted proteins | sample RifCSPlowO2_01_FD_107453 | JGI IMG/M metagenome (GOLD analysis project Ga0155799, IMG submission 107453) | Candidatus Kaiserbacteria bacterium RIFCSPLOWO2_01_FULL_53_17 | reverse complement strand
GACAGATAAGGGAATAGGTCATCTCATCAAGCAACTCCCGAAGAACAGAACATTTTATTGGATTCAGTCGGTTGGTCTTGGAGGCGGCACACATAAGATACCGCACGATAATATCTATCTTCCTTTTGAAAAGATTCCCCCCGACGTTATTAAGGCCGAGTTCGAAGTCACTATAGCCACGCATCGGATGATGCTCAAAATGGTTCCTATTTTTCGAAAACAGTTAAAAAATAAACAGAAAGCGAAGATATGCATTATCACCTCTATGTCGGGCGAAAGAGGATATCACTTTGGGGCTACGCACGTGGCTGCTAAACATGCGCTCGTGGGTTACATCAAAGGAATTGAAAAAGAACTTGAAGACGAGGACATTGAAGTTTACGACATACGAGCGGGCGGAATTGATACTGGCATGTACGACAACCCACATACAAGAAAAGCAGTCGAGGAAATAAGTCGACGAACAAAAATGTGGGGAGGAAAAAAGCCGATTTATGAGCATCCCGTCGCAGTAGCTGAGAAAATGTATCAAGCAATGTTCTCGAAGAATCCTAAGAAGGTTTACAGAATTCTCGCTCCGCACCAATCCTGAAATTACAAGGGTAACTAGCCCTTGGGTGTATGCTAGCAATGATATATACTATTTGATATGAGCAAGGAAAGAGATATGGGTAAAGATGGAAGATATCGCGCAAAACGCGAAGATACCTTAGTAAAAACCATAGAGAAAAAATATGGTGTTGATTTGGGTGTTCGTTCTGATGCCCAACTTCATACGGTTTTACGCAAACATGGGGCAGGTTCGCTTTCTCAGTTGTTAAAAAAACTCAATGGCTAAGAAACGAATTCGCGTTACCGCGAAAACGTCGGATTTCGCTTTTATTACTGACGTGCGGCTCAGGGGTGATGTCGAAGACGCGCTGTATTTCACAGCTTATTTGATTGATGCAGGAGATAAAACGAGACTCAATAGATATAAAGAGGAATTTTATCGAGCAACCGTTTTGTATATTGCTTCAGTTATTGAAGCTTTGTGTCTATTTTTTATCGATAATAAGAAACTTGTGGGTACGAAACATGAATATAAATATGAACGACCATTAAATTTTCCTCCAATTTCGCTAACAGAAGGGGAGTTGATTTGTGCAATAAAAGTTAAAAGGAATCTGGCTCTTAAAGACATCCCATTTTTTGAAGCAATAAAAATTCTGGAGCAGAATAATTTATTTCCAAAACAATTAGCGAAAAAGATAAACGAGGTTCGCTTGGCAAGAAATACACAACACCTCTATAGTCGCTCTTCGGGACGTATGTCTGATAAGGAGGTTAAGAATGCTTTCGATACGCTAAATAGACTTTTCGCGCAAATAAGAAAGAATGTGTAGCGAAACGTTGCAATAAATTTATTTTGTGGCACAATCATGGGCACGAGGCCCGCGAGGCCTTTATTTTATGGAAATCCGCAATATCGCAATCACCCCAGTACCACAACGCCTCGCGTTGGCTACGGGGCAGGTCGCCCACTCTGGAGGTGGTACTTTTTAACGTATGGAGATAAGAAACATTGCAATCATAGCGCACGTTGACCATGGTAAAACAACCCTGACGGATGCGTTGCTACGCCAGACGGGGGTGGGGCAAGAGGGGGTCACGATGGACTCGAACAAGCTCGAACAGGAGCGGGGGATTACTATCTATGCCAAGAATGCTTCGGTGCCGTATAAGGGAACAAAGATCAATATCGTTGACACGCCGGGACATGCCGATTTTGGCTCGGAAGTGGAGCGTGTGCTTCGCTCGATCGACTCCGTCTTGCTCGTTGTTGATGCGCAGGAAGGGCCGATGCCGCAGACGCGGTTCGTTCTCAAGAAGTCGCTCGAGCTTGGCCTCAAGCCGATCGTCGTTATCAATAAGATAGATAAGCCGGCGGCTGATCCGGCACGTACGGAAGATCAGGTGTTGGAACTTTTTCTCGAACTTGGGGCTTCGAACGAGCAGGCGGAATTTCCCGTTGTCTATTCGATAGGAAAGCAGGGAATCGCGAAGAAGAAGCTCGACGATGATTCGAAAGATTTAACTCCACTTTTGGATACTATTTTGGAATTCGTTCCTGTCGCGTCAAATGCTTCCTCGTCAGCGACACTCCGCGCACAGCCGTTCAATCTCGCATACGACAACTTCCTCGGCCGCATGGCCGTCGCTCGTATTTACAAGGGAACTTTGAAGACGGGAACGGGCGTGTTCGTGAAGAAACCAACCGGCGAGGTGCGCCCGGGAAAGATAACCAAGATGTTCACGTTTGACGGCTTGAAGCGCGTGGAAGCGCAGGAAGTGGGCGCGGGAGACATCTGCATCATCGCGGGCATTCCGGACATCGAGATAGGGGAAACCGTTTCTACTTCAGCGGACGTCGAGCCGCTTCCGGCTATCGCCGTCGATGAGCCGACTATCACTTTGAGTTTCCTCGTCAACAATTCGCCCTTCGGCGGACGCGAGGGGAAGTTCGTCACCTCGCGCCAGCTGCGCGAGCGTCTCGAAAAAGAACTTGAGATAAATGTCGGTCTGCGTGTCGATTTTGATGCACCCGATACATTTAAAGTTTCCGGTCGCGGCGAATTGCATATCGCCATTCTTCTTGAAAATATGCGCCGCGAAGGCTTCGAGATGCAGGTCTCGCAGCCACAAGTCATCGTCCGCGAAGAGAACGGCAAGAAAACCGAGCCGTTCGAAGAAGTCGTCATCGACACGCCTTCGGAATACCAAGGATCAATTATCGAAAAGCTCGGTGCTAGAGGATTTATTTTGCAGAGTCTTCAACCAGTAACCAGTAACCAGGAACCAGCAACCAGTTCGCGCCTTATTTTCGAAGGCCCGACACGCGGGCTTCTTGGCTATCGCAACCAATTTGTGATTGATACGAAAGGCGAAGGCATCATCGCCGCGCGCGTCATCGGCTTCAAGCCATTTGCAGGGGAAATCCGAAAGCGTCCACAAGGTTCGATGATTTCGATGGCAAGCGGAAAATCGCTCGGCTTCTCGCTCTGGAACTTGCAGGATCGCGGCCGGCTTTACATCAACCCTGCGACGGAAGTGTATGAGGGCATGGTCATTGGGGATACTTCGAAAGGCGAAGAGATGTATGTGAACCCGACGAAAAACAAGAATCTCACGAACGTACGCGCGTCCGCACTCGACGAAGCAATCAATCTCGTGCCGCCTTTTGAGCTCACCATCGAACGCGGATTGGAACTCATGCAAAAGGACGAATATTTGGAAGTCACTCCTCAAAACGTGCGTTTGCGCAAGATCCATTTGACGCAACAAGACGCGGCGAAGGCGAAGAGGGAGGAATAGCATCGCGTCCTTGACAACGAACACATTCTGGCTAATATAGCCAAATGAGCCAAATTGTCCAAAGGAGCATGGCGGCGGGGGATGCGAAGAACCGCTTCGGCGAGCTGATTGATGCCGCACAGCGCGAGCCGATCGTTATCCAGAAACACGGCAGGGCGGTCGCAGTTGTCCTTTCTGCCGATGAGTTCGCCCGCTTCGAGGCGCTCGAAGATGCGTGGTGGGGAGAGCAGGCGAAGGCGGTCATGAAAAAGCCATCGTTTATCGGAACCAAAAAGAGTGCCGACTATATGAAGCGTGTCTTACATGCGTAGGATTAATCTCACGGCACGTGCACAGAAATTTCTTCACAAGTTGCCGCCGAAGCACGAGCGGCAAGTAGTGGGGAAAATCGCATCTCTTGCCGATAATCCTTTACCATCCGATTCTAAGCAACTTACCGGATATGCGCTGCTTCGTAGGGCGGACATTGGCGAATATCGCATCATCTATGACACTGAGAAAACGACTTTATTTGTAATCTTGATCGGAAGACGCAACGATTCTGATGTGTACAAAGAATTAAGACGTGCCATGTAATTGTAATAACTATGCCTAATCAAAGTACAGAACACTCATTTAACACTCTCGGCATCAGGCCGGAGCTGCTCCTCATACTCAAGTCCCTCGGCATCACGGTACCGACGCCTATTCAATACAAAGCCATTCCTCTTGCGAACGAGGGGGAGGACGTCATCGGCATCGCGCAGACGGGGACGGGCAAAACTCTAGCCTTCGGTATCCCGATGCTTCAGCGCCTCTACGGGAAAGAAGGGCGTGGTCTCATCCTGCTTCCCACGCGCGAACTTGCGCTCCAAGTAGACGAGGCGCTTAGCAAACTCGGTGCGGTCCTCGGCATGAAGACGGCGGTCCTCATCGGGGGAGCCAACATGCGACAGCAGGTGGCCGCTATCCGGCGCAATCCGAACATCATCATCGCGACGCCAGGGCGCCTCATCGACCACCTCCAGCACGACACCATCCGCTTGGGCAAAGTTTCCATCCTTGTTCTCGACGAGGCCGATCGCATGCTCGACATGGGCTTCCAGCCGCAAATAAAGCGTATTCTCGAAACCGTGCCGCATGATAGGCAAACGATGCTTTTCTCTGCGACGCTCTCGCGCGATATCGGCGCGATTGCGACGAAGCATATGCGGACGCCGACGCACATCGAAGTCGCACCGCAGGGGACGACTTCCGAGAAAGTCTCGCAAGAGTTCTATATTGTCCATCGCGAACAGAAAATGCCTCTTCTCGAGAAGATTTTATATGACTACAAGGGCTCGACCTTGGTTTTCGCGCGCACCAAGCATGGTGCGAAAAAAGTAATGGAGGCTATCAAGGCACTCGGACACAAAGTTGCGGAAATCCACGGTAATCGTTCGCTCGGACAGCGGCGCGATGCACTCGATGGATTCAAGAGCGGGAAGTATCGCGTCTTGGTCGCGACGGACATTGCTTCGCGCGGCATCGATGTGAAAGGCATTGAGCTTGTCGTTAACTTTGACTTACCGTCGGATAGCTCCGATTACGTGCACCGCATCGGACGCACTGCGCGCGCTGGGGCAGAGGGGCACGCTATTTCTTTTGCCATGCCGCAGGAGAAAGGAGGGATTCGCGATATTGAGCGTTTGATACGAAAAGCAGTTCAAGTCTCACCGATTCCGGAGGGCCTCCCGGGGCCGCGGCCTTCGGTGCATCGTGAATCGCATGCGCCGCGCCCGCAGGGCGAGCGCGGCAGGGATTTCCGCGCACATCGTGGTGGAGGCAGTCGAAATAGTAGCCGAGCGCCGTTCCGAGGAGGCCAATCGCAAAGGCGCGTCTTCCATGCGACGCCTCGCCATAAGCGCCGCCCCTCAGGCGGCAGACCGTACCCGCATCGGTAAAATACGGTATACTACCCGCCATGGAACTCCAGCGCGGGGATACGGACTTGGAAGCACTGAATGAGGCCTTGAACGACCCGCAGGCACTCGCCGATTACAAGAAGCCCTTCGACGAGTACCGCCCTGCGGCGGTACCGCGCGCCTTGGGGAAATTTCTCGTCGTCTGCGGCAATCTCGTCTACGGGCACGAACCCTCGTATCTCAAATTCCGCGCGGTGGAGGTAATTGCGCGAGTCCCGTACCAATCGTGGTCCTCTGCCGTCTACACCTTGCTCACATTCTTTTATTCCGACGAGAAGAAGGCAATGGCGCTCTCGAACGCGTCGAAGTACGCACGCATTGCGCAGGACAACGAGACGATGCATGTTGTCGTCATCTCACAGCTCGCGAAGGGCGAGGAGCGCGCAGGGTTCATCCGGCACACGCTCATCCCGATGCTCTTCGCGTTCTTCTTTTTTTGGGCGTCGTACATTTTATACCTCGTGAATCCGCGCTATTCGTATGAACTTAACTATATGTTCGAGAACCATGCGTTCGAGCAGTATTCGCTCTTTCTCGAGAAGCGCGGCGAGGAACTGAAAAAGAAGCCGATTATGAGCGAATTTCTGACATGGTACGGCCGCCACCCGCGGAGCCAGTACGAATTTTTCCTCTCCATAAGGAACGACGAGATCATCCACCGCAACACCTCGCTCAAGGAGATAGACGCGCACGGGTGATACGAGCGTAAGCTAGGCGTCTACCGGAATCTCTTTGAAGACGCGATCGGTGCCGTACTGTGCAAAGGCGTAATCCGCCCAACGGATCCAGGTGGGACGGATCCAGATCACCGCCGTTTTCTCGGGATCGAGCTTGGTGATGGGTGCGAAAAAGTAGGGGTTGGCATTCAGTATTTCCAAGATCTTGTCTTTCTTTTCCTGCATGTCCCTATCGAGCGTGATGTCTTTCGCCATCCCCTCGATCTGGATCGTTTGCGGCGCATCTTCCCGGAGGATGGTAAACGCGACCTGGGGGTGCGCGCAGAGCGCCTCGTACTTGCGGCTCGAGGGAAGCGTCAGGAAATAGATATTGAAATCATCATCGGCGTAGTAGTGAATGGCGCTCGCGTGGGGAATGTTATCGTGCCCGGCTGTCGCGACCACGCCGACGGTATTGCGCTTCAGAAATGCGAGCGCATCAGTGCGAGCTCCTCGTTCTGTGTCCATCTCGGCATACTAACACGGGCGCTAAGGCGGAAAAGCATGCATGAGAACACAATATCTCCCGCGAGCATCGGGTAGAAAAAAGGAAGTCCGGCCACGTAGCACATAAGAAGACCCTGCGCAGTGTGCGGATACCACGCCGAGAGCGCCCACACCGCAGTATTCGTGATGAGGAAGAATAGGGTAGACCCGAGCACGCTGACGGCGCCGATCCGGCGGATCGAGGTGTTCTGTGGTATCAGAGCGCCGAGCATGCCGATAAGCGCGAATGATGCGTAGACCGTAAGGAGAAGCCGCCAATTATAGAAACCGATAAACAAATCGCTCGCAAGCATGCTTATTATCGGTATCCCGAGGCCGGGAATGCCGAAGCGCGAGCGGGCTCGGAGCGCGACGGCGCCGATTGCCGTCATGTTCGGGAGGTGCGGAAAGAGGCGGCTCGCGGCGCCGAGGCCAACGAGCACCGCTATTTCAAAGAGAACAGCGCCGCGCATACCTGGCTTAGAGGGAGTCATCCGGTGTATGGAAGCGCCATTCGATCACATCACCTTCTTTAACTTTGTACGCATCAGCACCGACAGGTGCGAGCAGATTGTTCACATAGTAGTGCCAGTATTTTCCATCAGTGCCATTTTCGAATTCGCCGATTTTCTCGACCAAGGTTCCCATACCTTGGTACTCTTTCGTTTTAAGTGCGAAGGATTGCTCTTTCGAGACTTCCGTGAGGAGTGCAAGTGCCGAGCCTTCAGGCACTCTGACGTTGGCTTTCGGAAGGACGCCCTCGATCACAAGGAATGCATTGATGTATGTGGGAGTTGTTTCAGATGCCGCTCCCGCAGGCTCGCGCGTGGCCCCTTCATACACAAAACTCCCGGCGACAATGACGGCCACTACCAACGCGCCTATAAGTATCCTTCTTTTCATATATTGATGATCATCTATAGATTGGTAGTATATATGCATGCTTTACACCGGCAAAGGGGATAACGGGACAACGAAGCTTTTTGGCTGCATACAGCGAGTTGCGAAGGACGAACCGCGGGTAGAGGCCCTGGGGAATCTCGACGAGCTCAATTCGTGGATCGGCTTTTGCGCAGCGCTCTCTTTGGAGAGCGCCGCGCCGGATATCGGCGAGAGACTCCGCACCATCCAGAACGACCTTTTCACAATACAGGCAATGGTCGCAGGTGCCCCGAAGGCCCTACAGGATGGGCGGATGGTATATCTTGAGACGGTCATCGCGAGCGTCGAGTCCGAAATTGAGTCCATCCATTCATTCACAATCCCCGGCGCGACGGTTCTCTCTGGCGCATTGGATGTCGGGCGGACGATCGCACGTCGCGCGGAGCGACGCATTATCGCGCTCGGCGACGAGGCTCTGCGGGAGAGCGTCATCCCGTATCAGAACCGCCTCTCAAGCGCGCTCTTTGCGCTCGCGCGCCTTGCAGCGCACCACGCGGGAGTAAAAGAACAAGCGCCGGTATATTAAAGCGCTCGGATTTGCCATTCAACGGCCTGCACGCAGGCCGCGTGCGCCTCTTTCCCGGAGTTTGTGCAGAATGCGCGCGCTTCCGATATTCCGACAGACTGGATAAAATCTGACGCGGCGCCGATCAAGCACTGCGTGCGCTCATTCGCCGTCGTGCCCACGGAGCACAGCGCACGTGCCGTTTCAGCGTCGCCGTACGACCACCCCGATGCGTCTCTGCCGATGCTCTGATAACATGGTTCCTGATAAGGTTCTTCCACGTCGCGGCACGTGGCAAATGCCGCGCCGAAGTCGCCGCCGTTTTGTACAAGCATGTACGAACTTTGCATCTGGAAGCACTGGGGACGGTACTGCTCCTTCACGGCGTTGCATGGGAATATGAGATCGTCCTTTTTCAGGTACTTCGAAGGAAATTCGGGCGAATCGGCGCCGATATTTTCCATGAATGCACCGCCGGCGCATGTGGATTGCTCCCACTGGCCGGTCAGGAGCTCGCACCCCGCAAGCGACTGGAACAGCTCGTGGTCGAAATATGCCATGAGACCGTGGCCGATCCCGTGGACACAGGCGAAGTAATCGTACGAATAGCGCTCCTTATTCCAGGTCTCCGCGCAGATTGAATCGAGCTGCGAGAGAAGAGTTTCGCCGCCTTCTTCGCCGAAGAGGTATTCGAGAACGCCGTGGTAGTATCCTGACCGGCACACGGGATCGCCATGGCGAAACGCCTCTTCCATCGAGCCGAATTGCTCCCCTGCGGCTTCGCCGATCTCGTGCAGAATCGGGTGGCAAAACAACCGCCCGCCGCCGCCCTTTTCGTATTGTGCCTTAAGGTCCTTGAGTGCGGTAAGCGGGCCGCGCGTTGTGATGACCTGTGCATAGTATTCGTCCCAACAGGCGGATGTTTCGCCGAGAGCGCCCGGGCACGGGTCTGCAACAGCCTGCCGATCTTCAAGCCATTGGGCAAGAAAGAACGACGCTGCAAAGAATGGGATAACGAGAAGAGCGAGACCGATCGCGGCGCGGCATGCATAGATACTCATCTATGTATTAAAACACGGCGTTGGAGTGAAAAGATTTTTTATCCACATCGGTTCAGAAAAAGAGCTAACACCTCGATATTTATAGGACAAGAGCGCGCAGTGAAGCGAAGAGATTTTCAAGCCATCTTACGATGCGCAAGAAAAGATTCGGCGCGGCAGCCGCGGCAGCCGCGCTCTGCGTGATCGCAGGCACCCACATGACGGGTTTCGTAAACCCGTCATCCGTCACGTCGGAGGTGGCGTCCTCTACGTCCGCCGCTTGCACTGATTCTGCGATTCGCATCACGGGTGTTTCCAACACCGGGGTAACTACAACATCTGCCGCGTCTTCGGATTCGTTTTCGGGTGTTGTGGCGGGAGGTGTCGTTGTGGCAGGAATCAGCGTGATCACCGGTGAGGTCGCGGATGCTCCTCTCGGAGCCGGCGATTCTGGCTCCAGGATTGGTCGCGGGAACTCGCGCAGTATCAAAGGCAAAGGTTTTCCAAGTGCCGCAGGGATCACATATTCTGTTGCCCAGATGCGCGTGCGAATATCGCTCGCAGGAGACTCGATGCCGCCGTCGGATGATTGGAGGGAAGCAAGATAATCCTCGGGATTTTTCCCGCCTGGCTGCCACTGCGCCATGTCGCCGCCGAGCGCGTGGATTGCCTGCAAGGTCCAGCTCGTCGAAAAACTATTGCCGATGCTGCCATTCGATTCCTGCTTCGCGTGCAGGAATGCGCTTGCGCGCGCAATCGCGTCGCCGGCGCCGGGAAGGGAATTCACTGGCGTTAACGCCTGGATTGCGGCTGCGGTAAGATCGACGCTATCCCACGAGCCGTCCGGTTTCTGCTTGGAAATGATGAATGCGCTCGTCGCCGCAATTGCCGCATCGTCAACCCCGTATCCCGTCCTGACGAGAGGGATAAGCGCGAAGATATCGTCATTCACAAGCGCCGCATCCCCGAATTGCACTCCGTCGAAATATGAGAGGATTTTTGCGATGTAGTCGGTGCCGGCATCCGTATACGGATTCACGCCGAGCGCGAGAAGGGCCATGGTGTGCCGCTCGTAGTCGGTGAGGCTCGTGAGATTGTCGTTATGTTCGGTGAGATACCTGCGTAGTATCATCTCTTCCGATTCGTATTCCGGCGTCGCCGCGAAGGCAAGTGCCGCCCAATCGGTGAGAAGAGGTGTTGCAAATGAGCCATCCGGGTTCTGGTTGAGCGAGAGGAATGAGATCGCGGCCGATACGTTTACCTTGATATGCGCCGGAGCGCTGCTTCCGCCCCCTCCTCCACCTGATTGCCGGGGCGCTTCGGCGGGCGGCGGTTCTTCCGGTTCCGGCTCCTCCGCTGGCGCCTCGATGACGGTCAATGCCGCGGACGGGTAGAAGTAATCCTCCGCAATGCCGACCGCATACGTGCCTGTTGCGGAGAGTGTGAACATCGCCTGGCCCGCCGCGTCGGCGGTAGAAGTGGCGATCACGAATGGCGTGTATGGATCATCAGGATTGTCCTGCGTGACGCCAAGGGTTACTCCCGCCGCAGGCGTGTAAGCATCGCTCGCGGGGACGTAGCTCTCCGCGGTCACCGTCACGCTCTCGCCGATTAGGATTGTCGAGGTGCTAAGCGTGGTGCGGCGTGGTGAGCCAAAGTATATGAAGAGATCATCGCTGTCGTGCAGTATATATTGATCCATGCCGACGGACGGATACGTATCGCCCACGGCATACTGCCAGTTGTCGCACTTCTCGCTCGCGGCAGTGATGCATTTCAGATAGAAGGAACCGAACGAACTGAAGTACTGCAGATTCGTGATTTCGAATTCTGGCGCGGCAGCATCTGCGGCGATGAGCGCAGCGAGCGCGCTTGCGGCGAGAGCTTCTGCGAGCGTGCCATCCGTCGCGGTAACGGTCGTCGTCGCGCTATCCGAATCGGGGACGGACGCCTCTCCGCTCCAGAGGATGTCTGCACCGTCGCGGATGGTGATTGCGACCGTACGTTCCGCGGCTTCCGGCGCTTCAGGTTCCGGAGCGTCTTCGGCGAGAAGAGGAGCCGCTGGAAATGTGAAAATTGATGCGATGATAAGCGATGCAAGTGCGCGCCGTGCAAGCATAATGTGAAGCGATTGAGCCATTAAAAAACCCCGCCCAAGCGGAGATCTTGAAAAGCGCTCGATCGGCGCGGATCCTGCTCGGGACAACCGCTTGTCTGAAGACCGGACTCACTCTAGAGAGCTAGAAACTGGAAGCTAGAAACTGGAAATTTCCAGCATCTACTGACTCCAGTAATCCAGCATCCAGAGTTTTACCGTTGCGGCACAGTGCGGGGATTGCACCCGACTTCCACACACAAGCGTTCAAGGATTATATAGATGGATATCTATATATCGCAAGTGGATAACACAATCGAAAATAGTACCGCGTCGGCGTCAATAGACGTCGCTTACAGGATTCCAACGTAAGGTATGTCAAGGTGTCACTTTGACCGTACAGGTGCTTCAAATTCTTTCAGCCGAAAACAAGCACTTTGTCGGACGATTCGACCATGGCGACAAGATCATTCATGGTGGTCATCGGGCATATTCTGCTCTCTGATTTTGATCGAACTTTGAGGCACGTCTCACAGGCAACTAACACTCCGTTATGGTCTTTGAAGTCTTGAACTTTCTTTGAGATGTCGAACTGTTCAGTATCTGGAATATCCTCGGTCTCCACGCCCTCATTCATGAGGTTGATGCTCACCGCGTGGCCTTCTTTGAGGGCGGCAATGCCGAAGCGGAAGGTATTCCAAATATGCTCTGGATTGTTTGATTGCAGGATGATACCGAATTTCATATATGGATGAACGATGTGATCATATCTTACTCATTACAATTGTGAAGGAACTGGTTCGATCTCGCAGGTGCCACCAGCACAGGCGAGCTCGCGCGCCTGCTCCGTCTCGTCGGTGCGTTCGTAGGTGACGAGTTTGGAGTAATCGATCTCTGGGAATTCCGCGGCGAGACGGTTGTACGTTTCTTCGTCGATCGCTTCATATGGTGCGAGGCGATACACATGATTCTCGCGTGGCAGAAATGAGAGGCCGCCGACGATGTCCCAGTTCTCCTCGATCCAGCGGACGACGCCGATCCATTCGTCGTCGCCAACGGAGATGGTCGCCGACGGATTGTGCTCGGTGTAGTTGAGCTTCACCGTCTTCCAGTATTCGAGCTGCTTAAGCGCCGTAAGGTCGTTCTTGAAGATTGACCCTTCCGGCGCCTTCACGGGGAATTCCAAGACAAACGTGGTCGCGTTCTCCACGCTCTGCCCGACCTCCGGATGATGCGGCACGCCTTGGTCGCGCATGAGCTTGAAGAGAGAATCGGTCGCGGAGATGCGCACGCGGCGGATGTAGTGCTGCGCATGCCGCGGGTGGAGGCCGGACGAGCAGTTGAAGGTCTGCGAGACGGTGCCGGAAGGCTTGACGGCGGTAACCGACATCGAAGTGGGAATGCCGAAGCGTTTCGCATACTTTGAGTTCTCTCGTATCGCGGCGTCACGCATCTTTCGCAGGGTTTCGGCATTGCGCACGGCGAGGCTATCCCACTGTCCCGTGATCGAGACGCCGAGGAGGCGTTCTTGTTCGCAATTCTCTGTCCATTCTTTCGAGATGTAGTTGAATTTCGTCAAGGTCGACTGGTAGGTACCGAGGAGCGCGGCGAGTCTTGCTTTGCGGACGAGCGACTTTTCCGTATCGCTCGCACGCGCGATGACCTCCGAGAGGTTGCAGAATTGACGACTTTGAAGCAAAATTTCGCCGCAAGGATTACAGCCTATTTGTCCGAGTATATCAACTCCCTTATCCCCGTATTTTTTCTTTAGAAATGTGATGCGTCGAGATGGCATCGTTGTTTCCAGGGAGCCGCGGTTGAAGATGCCGCGCTCGCCCGAGCCGCTTTTCATAAGCGCGACCCACTCATCCATGAGCTCGGTGTTATTCGGCCTCGTCTCATAGACGGCGGAGTTGTTGGCGACGCTACGATGCGGATCGGTGAGGTAGAACTGTCCCTTTTTAGCGTCGCGAATTTCGACGTCATCAAGGTCTGATAATGAAATCATTGCTGTTCTCCTCACGCCGCCCGCGACGACGCATTCGCCGATCTTGCAGATGATGTCGTGCGCGTCGATGTTGCGCAATCTCCTGCCTTGGCGCTTCAAGATCCGCTCGCGTGCAAAAAAGAGAAGCGAACGAAGAGGATCCGGCCCCGAAGCTTTCCCGCCCATGGTCTTCAAGCGGCTTCCTGCGGGCCGTATGCGCGAGAAATCGAAATCGATGTCCTTTCCCGCGTACCATGTGCGAAGCCCGAGGGTGAGTGCGTCACACCAACCCTCCTTGGAATCGCCGACGACATGCATCGGCTCTTTTGCACCCCCTTGCTTCTCGATCTGCGGGAGCTGCTGGATATTTTGGCTCTCGACGGCGAATCCCACGCCGCAGCCTTGCATCGAGAGGTACATGATCTCTGCGAAATCTTCGAGTTTCGTCGGCGCCGTGTACGTGCAATTGTAGAGACAGGTGTTGCAGCGGCGCGCAGGCACTCCCGAAAATTGCATCGCGCGCATCGAAGGCATCACTTCTTGCTTCAAGATCGCCTCGCGCACCTCCGCATACTCCTTCTCCGTGAGCTTCCCGCCGAGGTTCTCGCGCATAAAATCGACATAGCGGTCAACGGTCTCGATCCACGTCTCACGGCGCTGTTCCTTCTCGATCCAGCGCGCATAGGTGCGCAGGTAGACGAATTCTCCCAATGGGTTGTCCGCAAAATACTTCGCACTCTCCTCGGCAAGTTTGCGGACGTGTTCAGGCACCGCACCCTCCTCCGCACGCCGCTTCGCACGGCTCGCGCGAAAGAGGATATAGGCTTTCGAGGTCGCAACGTAGTCAGAGAGCATGAGCTGGCGCTCGACCTCGTCCTGACAGCCTTCGACGGTAGGGAGGAAGTTTTTGTACGTCTTCGCGATGCGCATCATCTCGCCTGCTACTTTGTGGGCGACGACATGCGCCTCTTCGAGGGAGCCTTCGTTAGAAGCGATCATGGCCTTGTGGATGGCACGTATGATTTTCTCGAATTCAAACGGCACGATACGGCCATCGCGTTTCTGTACTTTCGGGAGATATTTTGCGTAGACGCGGATGGCCGCTGTCTCTCTCAACAAGGGTGGCGCGGCCTCCGGCGTCCTTTCCACAGCCGGGTTAGTTGGGGATAATGTTTGCGTATGCGACATAGGGTGATATATTGATGGTAATCAATGTATTGTAAACATAGACAATCATCTATGAATCAACACAAGGTGGGGACAAGTCGGTCGAAAGCGAGGGAGCGTACCTACAAGCGCCCGTCCTGGGTAAAAAGCGGTGAGGAACGGCTCTGCCCGGAATGCTTCAAGGCAGTCGGGGAACGCAGCCGGTACAAGCTCATCTGCATGCTGGGGGAGAAAGAAGACGGGCTTACGGTGATGACCCTTACCAAGGCGCTTAAGCTGACCCAGCCGACCGTGACCCATCACCTGAACACCCTGCGCTCCGTTGACGCCGTCGAAGTCGAGAGCCGGGGGCGTGAGCGCATTTATAAGCTCAACAGAGATGCGCATTGCTTTGAGGAGTGTAAAATACCTTTCTAATACAAACCTATGAATCAATTATTCGAGCTTTGGTCGCTCGTCAATTATCTCATCGTGCAGGGGTTCGGGCTCGTGCTTGCGGGGATTGCCGCGGTGATTTTTCTCTTTATTGTCTTACGCAAGCTGCACTCCCTGCGGACGACCTTGATACTCGTTGTCTTTTTTGTCGGGGCGATGCTTTTTTTCTGGTTCCCGATCGGGGTCCCGAAGAATCTCACCTATCCATTCGGCATAAAGACGTACGGGCCTGGATATGGGCCGACATTGCCTCTTAAGAATGTGTTTGAGTTTTTCCGGAATCTCGACACATTCGAACGTGTCGCTGATATCGCGCGGAGTCCCCTGGACGTGCCGCCACAGACCGGACGCACGGAAGAGTCCTACGTCAAGTTCGAATTGACTACACAAGAGGTGCTCTCCGAAATCGCACCAGGAGTTATCTTGAATTACTGGACCTTCGACGGGACGGTACCGGGGCCGATGCTGCGCGTACGTGAAGGAGATACTGTCGAGCTTACGCTCCGTAACGACCCTTCGAGCCTCCACATGCACTCGATCGATCTGCACGCCGTTACAGGCCCCGGCGGAGGAGCGACGGTGACTGATGTGATGCCGGGAGAGTCGAAGACAATGCGCTTCAAAGCCCTTAACCCCGGACTCTATGTCTACCACTGCGCGCATCCGAATGTCGCCAATCACATGGCGCACGGGATGTATGGCCTCATCCTCGTCGAGCCGAAAGAAGGATTGCCCGCAGTTGATAGAGAGCTCTACGTGATGCAAGGCGAGTTCTATACGGCTGGCGCTCGCGGGACGAAGGGACTCCAAGTCATCGATACCGGCACGATGCTTGACGGCAATCCGGCGTTCGTCGTCTTCAACGGCCGTGTCGGGTCAGTATCTAAAGACAAGGTCGTCGTGAAGCAAGGAGAAAGGGTGCGCATGTATGTGGGGAACGGCGGCGTGAATCTTGTCTCGAGTTTCCATGTGATCGGCGAGATATTCGATACGGTATATCCGGAAGGTGCGATCGGCAGCGAGCCGCACAAGAATATTCAGAGCACAATCGTACCGGCAGGTGGGGCGACAATCGTCGAATTCGGGACGGAAGTGCCGGGGACGTATATTCTCGTGGACCATGCGCTCGCGCGCCTGGACAAAGGCGCGTGGGGGACGTTCTCCGTCCTTGGCGAGCCGCGCCCCGACATCTTCTTCAGCGATTCCTCGGGGGACCATAGCGGACATTAGCATTTGATGGTGGGAACTGATGGTGGGAACATTGCTCCACGGACGCAGAAGCGTACAATGCCGGCATGCATGTTCCTCGCTTTCTCATCGGCATTGATGAAGCAGGGCGGGCACCTCTCGCGGGGCCGGTCGCGGTCGGGGCGGTGCTTGTGCCCGCCGATTTCGATTTTTCTCTTGTCGCAGGCGTAAAAGATTCAAAACAACTCACGCCGCTCGGGCGCGAGAAATGGTATCGGAAGATCATTGCGCTCGAAGCGGCGGGTATGCGCCATGTCGTTTCATACTCATCCGCAGAAACCATTGACGCACATGGCATCACGATGGCGGTGTATCACGCAATCGCGAGCTCCTTGAAGCGGCTCGGTGTCGGCCCGAACGAGGCCGAAGTCCGGCTCGACGGCGCCCTGCATGCGCCGCGGAAATTCGTGAACCAGACAACCATCGTGAACGGCGATGAGATGGAACCCGTCATCTCGCTCGCAGCGATAGCCGCGAAAGTGTCACGCGACCGCCGCATGATGAAGCTCGCGCGGAGACACAAAGGATACGGATTCGAAAAACACAAGGGGTACGGGACGAAAGAGCACTATGCCGCAATCGCGTCGCTCGGTATCATCCCTCTCATACACCGCGCATCATTTTGTCCGCGGTGATACAACTATGGTCAAACAACTCCAGAAAGTAATCGAGGAGCTGGGGTATAGTCCGAACGAAGCGAAAGTGTACCTTGCGGCACTCGTATTAGGCGAGGCGCACGTCTCCGACATCGCGGCGAAAGCGAAGATGCCGAGAACGAGCGTGCAGGTGATCGTGGACAACCTGCACAAGGACGGCCTCATGAATTTCTACGTCCAGCGACGGTACAAGTACTGGGTCGCCGAGAATCCGGAGCGCCTGCTTGCGAATTTCCAGAAGCGCGAAGAGGCGATGCGCGAAGCGCTGCCCTCGCTCGCTGCCATGAGGAAAGCAAGCCGTGGCACGCGGCGCAGGGGAGATGCGGCGGGCGCGTCCCTTTTCCGCATGCTTGCGGACGCATCTCCCCAGGCCGTGCTCATCGCGAATGAGGACGTGGAGATCGAATATGTAAACGCCGTATGGGAAAAGGAGTTCGGCTATAGCCTTGATGAGGTGTACGGGAAAAATCCGCGGATGCTTCAGAGCGGAAAAACTCCCCGCGAGGTCTACGAGCGCATATGGAAAGCGCTGAAAGCAGGAAAAATGTTCCAATCGGATGAAGTCGTCGACAAGCGCAAGGATGGGACGCTCTTCAATCTTCTCGCTACGATCTTTCCAGTGAATCATGGCGGACGCATCTTCTACATCCAGATACTCGATGACATCACCGGGGCGAAACGGGTCGAGACGACCAAGCGGCATTTCCTGCAGATCGCGACGGCGGACCTCGGCCGCATGAGATGAACGGAACCGCGTCCTCGCGGAACACGCCTATGCACCTGCACATTCTCGGAACCAGGGGTGAGATACCAAAGAGCGCGCCGCGGCACCGCTTCCATAGCGGCGTTCTTATAAACGGGAAAGTGATGCTCGACCTCGGCGAGCGGACGTTTCTGCGCTTCAAGCCACTGGCGATCTTCATTACGCATCTGCACCCCGATCATGCTGCTTTTGTCCGTGAGCCGTTCGCCATCCGGATCCCAACCTATGCGCCCGAGCTGGGCAGGTATCCGTTCCTCCGCATCGCACACGCGATCACGATTGATACGCATAAAGTCCGGCCGCTCCCCACGCACCACAGCAGCAAGGTGGGATCATACGCATATCTCGTCGAGCATCTCGGGAAGAAAATCCTCTATACCGGCGACATCGTCTGGATGGATGCGAAGTACCGGAAACAAGTGGGGAAACTGGATTGTGTCATCACAGAAGCGAGCTACCTGCGAGAAGGCGGCCTGGTGCGCAAAGACAAGCGGGGGAAGCTCTATGGCCACGCAGGAATTCCGAATCTCGTGCGGATGTTCAAACCGCATACGAAAAGAATAATCCTCACGCATTTCGGCTCGTGGTTTTTCAAAGATATCGAGAAGTCGCGGCGCGCGCTTGCAGCACTCGCGAAAAAACACAAGGTTGAGATCATCGTCGGCTACGACGGCATGACGCTCTCGGTCTAAAACAACGACATCTTTTATGTCGTCGTCGTGGGGCCGCAAAGAGCGCGCAGACGCGCGCTCTTTGCGGCCTGTGCATAACTTGTGATCGAATGCATAGGTTTTTGATCTTTTCGGCGCAAAATAAATGTAAGTCGACCGCGCATTATTCATAACGCTTCGCGGAACCATTACGAACCTAACAAAAAAACAACCATGCCTATCATCAAATGGGAACCATTGAACGAACTCGAACGCTTCTTCGGAGAACGTCCGTATATCTCGATGTTCCCGAAGCTCGGCTGGGACCTCGCGGTCGATGTCTTTGAGGAAGGGGGGAACGTTATCGCGAAGATGAGTCTGCCGGGCGTGAAGACAGAGGAGCTCGACATCTCGATCGAGGAGGATGTTCTCACGATCTCTGGCGCGCGCGAGGAAGAGAAGGAGACGGAGAAGAAGGATTACTACAGCAAGGAGATACGCCGCGGATCGTTCTCGCGCGCGGTCTCACTCCCGAAATCCGTGAATGCCTCGAAAGCGGAGGCGAAATACACCGATGGTGTCTTACAGATAACGATGCCCATTGTGAAGGGGAAAGAGAAGAAAGCAGTGCAGCTGAAAGTCGCAAAATAACCATGGAAACGCTGAAGATCAAGACCAGGAAGGAACGTGACGTCGTGGATATCACCGATGCCGTAAATAAGGCGCTCAAGCGGCATCCGCCGCGCGGGGAGATCGTCCACCTCTTCGTGAAGCATACGACGGCAGCCCTCACGACGGTCCCCCTGCGATCAACGGACGGTCTTGATATCATGGGAGTCATGGAGGCGACGGTGCATCATCCATCGCATCCGCGGGATGGCGTTGGCGGCAATTCGCACTACATGACGCGTCTTCCGGCTGCCATAGTGGCCGCGCATATCGGCGCGTCGCTGGCGCTTCCCGTCCGGCGGGGAAGATTAAGCTTGGGCAGATTCCAGAAGGCCGTCCTTCTCGAATTCGAGGGGCCGGGCACGCGCGAGGTCGTGGTCATTTCAGAGTAATCATTAACAGCCAGAGAGAACGCCATGAAAAACCGACGTCCGACCAAAGGAGACAAACGGGAGATCCGGCAGGAGACGCGGCTGACGCGCCCGCCGCGCATGGAAGGGAAAGTAAAAGAAGCCATGATGCAGCCGAGGCGAAAAAAGAAACGGATTGCCGTGAAGGCGCCACTCGCGCGAAAGGCGAGGGGCTATACCGAAGAAGAGCGAAAAGACTATCAGCTGGAGAACAAATGATCGCGTATGAAAAAATTCCTTATTGCATGTACGCTTCTTCTTATGGGGCCGAGTATCACGCTTGCGCAGACATACTACACCTATCCCGGGTTCACCTCCCCAAGCTATACGTACCCCAGTTATACCTATCCTAGCTATAGTTACCCGAGCTATGGCTACGGTTGCATGTATATCCTGACCGACCTCTCGTACGGCTCGCGAGGAAGCGAGGTCCTCTCACTCCAACAATTCCTAGTGAACCAGGGGTACCCGGGGACGGGGAGCTGGATGCTTACCGGCTACTTCGGAGACGCGACGCAGGCAGCACTCCGCACATTCCAAGCAAGCCGCGGATTTCTCCAGTCTGGCATCACTGATGCAGTGACACGCGCGGCGATCATGCACGTGAGCTGCCTCGTCGGCCAAGGCGGATACCCGTACTCGTATCAATACCAGTATCCGTATACTTCCTATCCATACGGGTATCAATATCCGTATCAGCACCAATACCAGTATCCGTACACCTATCCCTGCACGTATCCGTATTCGATGTATTGCGATCAGGGAGCATCCGTGGCATCCGTCACGGGGCCGAACTCGCTCCCTGTCGGTGCGACGGGCACGTGGACCTTGAACCTCACGAGCTACGGCAACCAATACATAACGACCAGCGTGCGATGGGGTGACGAGCATCTTTATGGATACAGCCCGCTCTCACAGATGCAGTATCCCCAAGTGTCGCAGACACTCACCTTCACGCACTCGTATGCGCAGCGCGGCACCTACACGATCGTCTTTACGGTACGCGGCGCATCGGGCCGGGAGAACACCGCGAGCGCGACGGTTTACGTGTACTGATACGAACATAACTTCATTCACGCATTAATGGTTAACAAGCATCTATGAATCAACTTAATCAGCAGAAAACAGCACTCACCGTCGGTGTCTTCTTGGGCGGGTGGCATCTTGTCTGGTCGGCCCTCGTCGCGCTCGGCGTCGGCCAGCTTCTTATCGACTTCATTCTCTGGGCGCACATGATCCATCTGCAGTACGTCGTCGGCCCGTTCGAATTCTCGGCAGCTGCGGTTCTTATCGTGGTGACCTTCATCCTCGGATACGTGTCCGGCTGGGCATTCGCGTACCTCTGGAACCGTCTCCACCGAAGCGTATAATCCATTAATCACCTAACACAAACATTTATGATGTACGGATATTCAATGATGGGCGGAGGATTCGGCCTTCTCACATGGCTTATTGTCATGGTCGATCTCGTACTCGTCGGCATCTGGCTCTGGCAGCAAATCCAGAAGAAATAACAGCACGTAATTACACAGAGTATGGAGACCAAACGATTGTATCGAAGCGAGACGAACAGAGTGTTCGCCGGCATCTGCGGCGGATTGGGAGAATACTGGAACATTGATCCCGTCATCATCCGCCTCATGTGGCTTCTCGTGGTCATCTTTACCGGCATTTTCCCGGGTGTCGTCGCCTACATTCTCGCGATCTTCATCGTGCCCGCGAGATCGGTGCGCATGCACGAGGAAAAATCAGGACAATAGAACCTATGGAAAAGATCAGGATCGAACATCATTCGCTCTCCGGCGGCTTGTGGTGCGCCGCGTGGCTCTTCACGATCGGCTATTTGCATCTTGGCTTCTGGCACGGCGTCCTCGCTATCATCATCTGGCCGTATTACCTCGGCGCGCACTTTGGCCCGCTCATAGGGACATGAATCCCGTTAGAAATAGCGGACTCGGTTCTGCGTCGTGGGATTATTATGGGCTGTGTGTATAAAAAATATAACCAAATAGGGTTCTACGGACCAGCGTCCGCGTCCTATTTCTAACGGGATGAAAATCAACATTAAAGCGACGCATATGGCAGTAACGCCCGCGGTGCGGGAACGCATCGAGCGGATCTGCGCGCGGCTTGAGAAGCTCGCGAATAACCCCGACCCGGATGCGCTTCAGTCTGATATCGAAGTCGCGAAGGTCACGCGGCATCATCGTAAAGGGAATGTGTATTCGGCGGAAATCAACTTCACTGCGGCAGGGAAGTATTTCCGCGCGGTGGCTGAAGGAGAGACAGCGGTCGCGGCGCTCGACGAGGCGCACGACGAGATCAAGCACGAACTGGTGCATTGGAAGCATAAGACGCAGAGCACGGTGCGACGGGAGGGGGCGCGTTTCAAAAGACGCGGCCGAGCAGCTGAATGAATGCTATGTTTACCGACAGACGCGACGCAGGAAAGAAACTTGCCGAGAGACTCGCGGAGTATCGGGAGCAGCATGCGGTCGTTGTAGCGCTTCCGCGCGGCGGGGTCGTGCTGGGGTACGAAGTTGCGAAAGCGCTCCAGGCTCCGCTCGATATCGTCGCGCCGAGGAAAATCGGGCATCCCCTACACCCGGAGTATGCGATCGGGGTCGTGGATGAGAAGGGCATGCGCATTTTGAATGAAGCCGAAGCGAGGACGGTCGATCAAAAGTGGCTTGAAGAAGAGACTGAAAAGCAGCGGAAAGAAGCCGCGCGTCGCATCGTGCTCTATCGCGGCGGGAAAGAACCAGTCTCGCTTGCAGGAAAAGTCGTCATTATCGTTGACGACGGCATTGCGACCGGGCTCACGATGCGGCTCGCGGTGCGGAGCGTTACAGCGCAAGGGTCAGAGAAAATAATCGTTGCCGTGCCGGTCGCGCCGGAAGAGTCAATTGCCGCATTGAAGGCAGAGGGCGCAGACGAAGTCGTGGTGCTTGAGCCGCCAGAAGCATTTGCCGGCGCCGTCGGCGCGCACTATGCGCGATTCGGCCAGGTGGAGGATGCGGAAGTTATCAAGCTACTCCATACTCATATATGAGGTATCACAACGCTAAGATAACAAAACGCCATCGCCCGCGGGTGCACCGGCGGGTTTGGGGCGCTCCAAAGGGGCCGGCACGACGGGTCTTCATCGGCATCCGTCTCGACAATGACGTTGCGGAAACACTTACAGAGTTGCAAGAGGGATTGCCGCCCATCCCGATGCGCCGTGTTCCTAAAGCCGATCTGCACCTCACGCTCACGCCGCCGTGGATGGAGAAGGACGTCGCGCAGGCGGCGAAGAGATTGCGCGATGCCTTGGAGCGGCCGTTCGAGTTCGAGCTCAAGTTCAGACGGCTCCGCTTTGGGCCCGATCCTGCCGACCCCTTTCTCATTTGGGTAACCTGCGAAGCGTCGAAGGAACTGATCGAACTCAAGAATCGTCTGCTCAAGGCTTTCGCGAAGAAAGAGAAAGAACGGGTGCCGTTCACTCCGCACGTCACGATCGCGCGGCTGCGTGGATCGTTTTCGGATTCCTTCCGGGAGCACCATCTCCGCAAGGTAATACCGCTCACGATGACCGTAAGCGCGGTCGAACTTATGGCCTCTCCTCATCAAGGCGGCGCAGGGTACGAGACGCTGAAGCGTGTGCGCCTACACCGTGAAGATGAGACACCGCACTAGAATGTTTCTATGAGCTTGGCGCGATACCAAAAGAAGCGTGATTTCGCTAAGACGCGGGAGCCCGAAGGACGCGTGAGAACAAGTTCCAAACGTTTCATCTTCGTCGTACACAAGCATTACGCATCGCACCTGCACTACGACCTGCGGCTTGAGATGGAGGGGGTTTTGAAGAGCTGGGCGGTCCCGAAAGGCCCTTCGATGAATCCGCGCGAGAAAAGGCTTGCGGTACATGTGGAAGATCATCCGTATGAATATCGCACCTTTGAGGGTACGATCCCCGAAGGGCAGTATGGTGCGGG
>Ga0155799_150_pt2 | contig 23694 bp, 28 predicted proteins | sample RifCSPlowO2_01_FD_107453 | JGI IMG/M metagenome (GOLD analysis project Ga0155799, IMG submission 107453) | Candidatus Kaiserbacteria bacterium RIFCSPLOWO2_01_FULL_53_17 | reverse complement strand
CATCCGCCAATCACCGACAGCAAGCGTCTTTTCTCCGCGCTTCGTCAGAAAAAGCGAGCCGCGTACTTCCACGAAATCGCCGCCATCCACTCCGTCGCCAAAAAGCGAAAAAAGATCGTGGGCGACGGCATCTTTTTTGAGGAGACACTGAATGACGCCGGAGCCGTCGTCAAGGTCAAAAAAGATGAGCGCGCCCTGCGCGCGTATGGTCCGCACGCGCCCGGCGAGCGAGAGTATTGCTTCTTTTTTCTGCAGTGCGTCAAACGAGCCGAGGGCTTCCTCTACTGTGGTGTCGCGCACCGAAGAAACGGGGTACGCGGAAACGCCCCTTTCCGTAAAGAGTGAGAGTTTTTTTAAGCGCTCGTCGCGGAGTTCGTCTAAAGAAGCCACAATAGCTTGTAGCTTGTAGCTTGTAGCTTGTAGCTTAAAAAAACGAACTTTCTAAAAGCTAACAGCTAAAAGCTAAAAGCTAACTTATTTCATTCCACCTTAAGAATAGTATACCGCGCTTCGCCGCCGGGCGCTTTCACCACAACGGTGTCACCCTTCTTTTTGCCCATGACCGCGAGCCCAAGGGGCGAGCGGTTGGAAATCCTTTTCTCCACGATGTCCGCCTCCTCTTCGCCGACTATCTCGTAGGTGGATTCGCCGCCGCCGTCTTTTTTGACCGTTACTTTTGAGCCGATGGAGACGCTATCTCCCGATTCGCGGGAGACGATTTCCGCGGAACGGATGAGCGACTCCACTTTCGCGATGCGTTCTTCCGTCGCCGACTGGTCTTCCCGCGCCTCCTGATATTCGGAGTTCTCGGAAAGGTCGCCGAGCGATTTTGCATACTCAAGCTTCGCCGCAACCTCGCGGCGGCGGACGGTCGTCAGATATTCAAGCTCTTTGCGAAGCTCCTCAAATTTTTCTTGGCTCAAATATGCCTTGTCGGGAGTCATAAGTAGTATGCAGTATATAGTATGTCGTATATGGTATAGAAAAAAAACAAAAAGTCAAAGACGAAGCAACCCTTACGGACAGAACGCTGAGTAAAATTCTATGTCGTTTTTTGATTTTTTCCCAACATACTGCATACAACATACGACATACTAATTAAGGTATTCCGGCGTATATTCCCGCATCCACTCAAGGAGCGTACGGAAAACATAGAGGGCGCCGATGGGGTTGCCCGCAGGGCCCCGCTCAAGCACAACCGCAAAGCCGTAACGCGGGTTCTCGTACGGGAAAAAACCCGTCACCCACGAATGCACGAACTTCTTTACCGTTCCGATTTCCGCAGTGCCTGTTTTTGCGGCGACGACCACACCCGGTATATCAAGACCTTTTGCCGTCCCCTCGGTAACACCAAGGCGCATGCCCTCGCGAACAACATCATAGTGCGGGGCATCAACAGGAAGCTGTTCCCATTTTATGGCGGTCTCGCGGCCCTCCGCGATGGTTTCGGTGGAAGCGAAGGTGCTTTTCACCACCCGCGGCCTCAAGAGCTTGCCGCCATTCGCGACGGCGGCGACCGCACGCACCGCCTGAAGCGGTGTTACCTGAAAGCCGTATTGCCCGATTGCGGTAATGTAGGTATCGCCAAGCCGCCAGTCGTCGCCGAATATTTTTTCCTTCCACCGCGGCGTCGGTATGACGCCTATCGCCTCTCCCGGGAGGTCTATGCCCGTCTTCCTGCCGAAACCAAACAGGTTCATGTAGGTCTCTATTTTCCCGATGCCAAGTCCCGGCTGGTCTTTATAGCCGCCACCAATTTCATAAAAATACACATCCGAAGACACCGCGAGTGCGGCGCGCATGTCAACAAGCCCGTGCGCTTTCCAGTCACGGAAAACCGACTCTTTGTCCGGAAAATACGGGTTCGGGATTGTAATGGCGCCGGTGCTTAAAATCTCGGCGTCCGGATGAATCAATTGTTCCTGAAGTGCGGCGACGGCGAGCACCGGCTTCACGATAGACCCGGGCGTATAGAGCCCCGACACCGCGCGATTCAAGAACGGTTCTCTCGCATCCGTCACGAACGCCGCGATGAGCGCATCGTTACCGCCCGTGAGCACGCCCGGGTCGTATTCGGGATAACTCGCGAGCGCGAGGATTTCGCCATTGTGGATATCCATAATCACTCCGGCGCCGCCCTTAAAGCCCGCCTCCTTTACCGTGGCTTCCATTGTCGCGAAGAGCGCCTCTTCAACACGCGCGTCTATTGAAAGCACGAGGTTCTTTCCGCTCTCTACCGGAATTGCACTCGTCTTTTGTTCCGTTTTTCCTTGCGCGTCCGTCTCTACAATCATCGCTCCGTTTTTCCCCGAAAGAATGGCGTCGTAGGAACGCTCTACCCCCGCAAGCCCTTGAAAGCGCTCCGTGTAGTAAAAGCCCGCATCGTCCCGCGCGGGATAGCTCACATAGCCCAATACATGCGCAAGCCCCCGTGTGGCGCGGTACACGCGTGCGGAAAAATCTTCTCCGGAAAACGGTTCGTTCCAGGCAAGCGAAGTGCCGTTTCGGTCAAAGACAGCTCCACGCTCGGCAAAAATAGGCGCGTGGTCAAGACGATTGTTTTCCGCAAGCGCCGCGAATGCCGCGCCGCGGAGAATACCGAGGTCAGCGAGACGACCAAGAAAGATGAGGATGGTGACCGAGAAGAGGAGCCCGAGTATCGCAAGACCGGTCTTCCCGATAGGCCGTTCCAAGCGCCCCTCAAACTGGTGCGTGTCAAACTGCGGCAAGTTGGAGGAGTCCAGAAATATTTCGTCGGGGTCTATGCCGTCCGCATGTGATTTTTTGTCTCGCGAAAACATTGCGTGAAGAGAAACGAGGGTGCTAAAAGCTAAAAAAACCTCGTCATATTCTTTACCCGCTCTATTAAAAACACCGCTATGGCGGCGATACCGGTTCCGACAAAAGGAAAACCGTACCAGGCGTCGTTTTTCGTCCCATAGAGAAGGTCGGCGACGAAGACCCAGATAATTATCTCATACAAGCCACGAAAGAGGGCCGCCGCCGCAAGGATGACAATACACAATGCCCACCACGGAAGCAGGAGGACCGAGAAAAAGAGGATGAGGTTGATACATAAGCGGCGCATGGGAAATCCTATTTACAATGGCGCTATGCCCGAACCCGGCATACCCCCCATCAACACCTCCACCCACTTCAACTCATACAAATTAATCGGAAATTGGAAAAAGACATTTTGAAACGATGCGCCCGGCGCCGATTCCACTGCCCCGACAACCCCGAGAAGCGCCACCTCCGCGGCCGGAAAAACAACCGTGTCACCCTCTTTCACGGAGATGCCCTTTGGCACAGATACGGTGAAGGCGCCGCCACCGACGCCTTCCGCGATAACGGGTGTGCCTCCTTCGCCGAGGATTACTTCCACACTCTCCCCGGGTGAAGAAAAAAGCCGGGCAACCGCTGTCCGCGCATACACCCGCTCCACTGTACCGAGCGCGACATCCCCGTAGGCGGTGATGATGTCTCCCACGGCAACACCATCTTCTCCTCCGCGGTCAAGAATCAGTGTGTCATAGAGGGAACGGCCGGGACGCACGAGGACGCGAGCGGAGAGGGCCTCGGAGCCGGACTCCGCACGACCAAGGAGTTCTTTCAGCTCCTCATTTTCTTTTTTGAGAACCGGCAGAACATAGAGCTCCGCGCGGAGAAACGCGTTTTGTTCCGCAAGAAAGCCGTTCTGTGTTACAAGCGATTGCTTGGACTTCCAAAGCGGAGCTCTGCTTTGTACCGCTTTCGTAACAATCCCTTCCGCGCGCCACACCGGCGCCGCAACGGAAAAAAGCGCTTTTTCCAAAAAATGCGTGAATGCCGAAAAACGCCAAACAAAAAACGCGAACACGAAAACGATGCCCCAGCGGAACAAGACGGTGTGATTAGGTTTTTGTCGCGGTGATATGAACATTCTTTACTCGCGTATTGAAACGGTGTCTTCGTCCCCCGAAAGAAGAATTTCGCGGTATGCTTCCGTATTTTCCAAGATAATCTCCGTTCCCCGGACGACGGCGGTCATCGGATTGTGCGCCACATGTATCGGGAGCTTCAGCTCCTGCTCAAGAAGCTCAAGAAGGCCGGGGATGGTCGCCCCGCCCCCGACCAAGACAATGCCGCGCGTCATGACATCGGAAAGAACTTCCGGCGGCGTCGTCTCAAGCACTTCCTTCACCGCCTCTATGAGTTCCGCGACAGAACCCGCGATTGCTTCACGGATGTCGCTGTCGGTGATGACCACCTCCCGCGGGAGTCCGGTGACGAGGTCTCGCCCGCGCACTGCCGCTTCCGCGAGGGTCTCTCCGGGGAGAACCGAGCCGATGGCGATTTTCACTTCTTCCGCCGTCCGCTCGCCGATATAGATTTTAAACTCGTTCCTTATGTAGGCGATTATGTCTTCGTTGAACTTGTCGCCGGCCACCCGAAGGTTTTTGGAACGGACGATGCCGCCCAAGGAGATGACTGCCATATCGGTGGTACCCCCGCCGATGTCAATAATCATGTTTCCGGCGGGGTCCGCGACGGGCATATTGATGCCGATTGCCGCCGCCATCGGCTCTTCCACAATAAAGACCTCGCGGGCGCCCGCGCTCCGCACCGCGTCGCGCACGGCGCGCACTTCAACATTCGTGATACCCGACGGCACGCCAACGACAACGCGCGGGCGCAATAATTTCGGGGACAAACGCTGAACCTTATTCAAAAAATACGCAATCATTTCCTCGGCGATTTCAAAGTCGGAGATGACGCCGTCTACCAGCGGGCGCACCGCAACGATGTGCCCCGGAGTCCTCCCTATCATCTGTTTCGCGTGCGAACCGACGGCGACCATCTGCCCTGTCTTTTGGTTGACTGCGACGACGGTCGGCTCGTTCAAGACAACTCCGTACCCGCGCACGGAGATAAGCGTATTGGCGGTCCCCAAATCAATGCCGATGTCGTTTGAAAACGCACGGAGCGTTTTTTCCTTAAGGGCGGTGAGAGACATACACACTACAAAAAATACGGCGAGTTTCGTTGCCCCGAAACCCGGCGGTACTATCTTTTCCAGAAACAGGCCTTCGTCGTCTGCGTGCTCTCCTACGATACTAAAAGATCTTTCCGTGGCACCATCTTCACTTCCCCACTTTTCCGGTCTTTCACCTCAACCGTCTCGGCCGCAATCGTCTTCTCGCTCACGACAATGATGCGCGGAACACCCAACAGTTCGGCATCGGCGAATTTTATTCCCGCCGATGTATCGCGGTCGTCAAAGAGCGTTTCCCTGCCGGCTGCCGACAATTCAGCATACACCGATTCTGCTTCCGTGTTCACGGCGGCGCTATTCCCCACCGCAAGAAGATGCGTGTCAAACGGCGCAACCTCCTTGGGCCACACAAGCCCCTTTCCGTCAGCGCCCAACTCAACAATCGCGCCCATGAGGCGACCCAATCCGATACCGTAGCACCCCATATGCACGAGTTTTTCGGCACCCTCTTTGTCTTTATAGAAAAGGCCGAACGGCTCGGTAAACTTCGTCTTGAGAGAGAAAATGTTCCCCACCTCTATCGCCCGTTCTTTTCGGAGCGTTTCCTTCGCCGCGCCACATTCGGGGCAGGCGCTCTGTTCGGCGATTATCTCCTCGTTCACCGCGACCCCGCATTTTTCGCAGAGATAAATCGTGTCTTCTCCCGCATCCGCCAGCACCTGAAACTCATGCGAATATTTTGAAAAACTGCCGCCGGACGCGTAGGTCAGATAGGTTTTTTCTCCGATGCCCGCGCGGCGAAAGATATTTTTGTATGCCTCTTTCACGCGGGCGTAATACCCGTCAAACTCTTTTTCGTCGTCCGTGTGAAACGAATAAAGGTCTTTCATGATGAACTCCCTGCCACGCAGGAGCCCGGACTTTGCGCGGAGTTCCATCCGGAACTTGTCCTGAATCTGATAGAGCGCTTTGGGGAGGTCTTTATAGGAGGAAATGAATTTTTTTGCGAGAGGGACGATGATTTCCTCGTGCGTCGGACCGAGCGCGAACTCGCGCCCTCCCGCGTCCGTTACTTTGTAGAGGTCGTCCATCGTCCTCCAGCGTCCGGTCGTCTCCCAGTTTTCTTTTGGATGAAACGCGGGGAGAAGGAGCTCCTCGGCGCCGAGCGCATTCATTTCCTCCCGAATGATGTTTTCAATCTTTTTCAATACGCGAAGTCCGAGCGGCAGATAGGAATAGACTCCCGCCGCGAGCTTATCTATATATCCTGCGCGTGCGAGAAAGATTGCGTTCTGCGCCGTTTCATCCTTCGGCGCCTCTTTCTGCGTATGCGTAAAAAAAGCCGACATCTTCATGTCGGTCATTGTAGCGTAGAACGATTGCTTTTCAAAGATGGGCGGCCCCCCTTTCTCAACGGTTCAGCCGCTCTTCTATTTCATCAAGGGTCTTTTCCTGGTTGACCGCCCAACGCCCGAGTATGTCCGGGTCCTCGGCAACCAGCTCCCGCAACCGTCCCGCATGACGCTCAATCCACTGCTTGCTCTGCGTGTTGTCTTCCGGCGTGCAGCCCGCACGACGCAAGAGGGCATTCTGCATGTGTAGAAACATACTGTGGCGCTCGTGTTCGTCAGGGGTTATTTTCTGCGTATGAGTATGCTCAATATTTTCCATAAAGTCAATTGGCGACAATCCGCGCGACATCATTCCATGTAATCGCGAGCATGAGGAGAATGAGCGCGATGAACCCTGCCGTATGCGCCGTATTCACGAACTTCGGCGACAGACGCGACCCCTTGACGGTTTCTATGAGAAGGAAGAAGAGCCGCCCGCCATCAAGCGCAGGGATTGGCAGGAGGTTCAGCACGGCAAGGTTTAACGAAATAAACGCAACAAAACTTAAAAGATACGCGACACCAAGACCCGCGGCGTCGCCGATGAGCCCCACGATACCGACGGGTCCGGTCAGGGTTTCAAACGCAAGATTGCCCGTGAATGCATCGGCGATGAGTCCGCCGAAGGCAGCCGCGATGGCTCCGGTAAGCCCGAGAGACATTTTGAGCCCTTCGTAGAGCGCGCGATGCGGGAGGAGTTCTACAATGCCGATTTCATCCATCGCGATGCCGATTGCGGGCGTGTCGCCGAAAACCCCCACTTCGGGCACGGCCCGCGCCTCTCCTTCTTCTTTCCCTCGGGTGTAGGCGACCGCAATCTCTTCCCCGCCGTGCCGCGCGACAAAATCCTGAATGCCCGCAACGGACGGATTTTCGTAGCGCTCGCCCGCGGTCTCCAAACGCCGGAGCGCATCCCCCACCGCGAGCCCCGCCTCTTCTGCGGGAGACCCTTCTTCAACGCTGGTCACGACGACGCGCGCGTCCCGCACGGGCGCGTTTGCCGGCGCGGAGGCAACCGACACCGGCATTCCCGAAATAAAACCGGCCGAGATGAGAAGCCACGCAAGCAGGAAATTAAAAAAGACGCCGGCGCCGATAACCGCGGCTTGCGTCATCTTTGGCGCGTGAGCGAAACTCCGCGCCTTGTCGGGACCGGCGGCCGCTTCTTCGTCGGGGTTTTCTCCAAAAATCCGCACAAACCCGCCGAAGGGGATTAGGTTAAACGAATACTCGGTCTCGCCGTATTTTTTTCCGAAGAGCTTCGGGGGAAAGCCGATGCCAAACTCATCCACCCGTATGCCGGCTTTTTTCGCGGTGACAAAATGCCCAAACTCGTGAACGAGAATGAGCACGGCGAGAGAGACAATAAAGATTACTATGCTCATAGGTAAGTGCGCCTCAAATTTATCGCAGATTATTCAACAAAACTCAAAATGTAAAACGAAGAATGTAAAATGACAATGCAAAATTCAAAATAATTTTAAATTTTAAGCTGTTGTTTTGCGCTTTGCGCTTTACCTTTTGAGTTTACAAAAATATCTCCTTCTCTTTTTTCTCTACCATGGCGTCAAACCGCTTATTCGCGTCATCAATCATTTTCTGCATTTCGTTTTTGAGACGAAACTTCTCGTCTTCAGTAAGTACTCCCGCGCGTTCCTTCTCCTGTATGTCGCCCCATGCGCCATCGCGCGCAAGGCGAAGGCGCTTTCGCGCCTCCTCCGCTTTCATCCGCGCGAGTTTCGCAAACGCCTCGCGCCGCTCGGAGGTCAAATCGGGAAAGATAACGCGGAGTCCTTCGCTATCGGCAACGACGGAAACACCGAGGTCGGCTTTTAGAATCGCCTGTTCAATGTCTTTTACCTGACCCTTGTCCCACGGAACAACGCGCAATGTTTTCGCGTCTTCAACGGCTACCCCCGCGATGTGCCCAACCGGCACCTTCGCGCCGTAGGAGTCGATGCGGACACCATCAAGAATAGCGGCAGTCGCTCTGCCGGTGCGAATGGAGGAAAACTCGCCCGAAAGCCATCCTTCCGCGTCGGTGATTCCTTTTTTGAGTGAAGAAAAGTCGTAGGACATGCCAAAAAATAACGAACGAATGTTTTTAATGAGTGAGTATATTTTTTGAGCACCCGCACACCAGAACGAGACATTGTTTTTATTGTGTCGTTCTCTGCGGTGTGTGCGTGCTTCGCTTCTTGTTGTCTTCTATTGTTTCTTCATTACAATCATTTCTGAAAACACAATGATGCCTCGTTTGGTGTGCGGGTTTAGAAAAACATAGTCGCCCACAAACCTCGCTCCTTGTTTTTCACTATAGCATAATTCCAACAAAAAACGAACCCGCTTCCGTGAAAGGAAGCGGGTTCTTGTCTGCACGCGCGGTCAGGCCTCGTAGCCGCGATACTCGGTCCCCGCAGTGGCATTTTGCGCCGTGTCCGGGGTCGGGCTTTCTTCTTCGGCGCCGTGCGCGACGATGGGACCTTGTGCCGATGAATCGGGCTGTGGATGGAGCCCTTCCAGGACACACGGCGTGCATTCAATGCGCCCGTAGTGACCATGGGGGTAGGTCAAGACGGGACCACAGTTCGGGCATTCGTAAAGGAAAAATTCTTCCGGGGCGGTAAAGCCCTTTGGCTGGCGCTCCCCGATTGACACTAATCTCCGCCGTTTGTAGAGGTAGCGACTCCACCACGACATATCGAGAAGCACGCGGACGAGAGTGCGCCGGTCAGTGGGGTCAAACGGTTCCACTATGTAGTATCCAATATGTCCGGGAATGGGCTTGGCCATGCTTCCCACCCTTAGTTATGTGTGGTCAAGGTTGGAGAACGGTATTCTATATTCTATATACACTGCCGCTTTCGCCTTGTCAACATCGCTACGAAGTAGAGCGCGCGAGAGAACGGCAATGAACATACTTCTCGTTTTCGTTCTCCGGTAGAAACGCATCCGGACGATCGTCAGAATATGTTTCACTATGTGCCCGCAACTTCATGCGGGGCCGTTCGTCTACACAACAAGCGCGAGGTATTCCAAAAGCATCTTGACCGATGGGGCGCGTCCGGCAAGATGTCCGCGGCATTTGTGAAGCGCGGCGAGCGCCGCGTGATACTCTGCCACATCTTTGGCGCCATACCGTTTCTTAAGCCCGCGCATGAGACCGGCAACCAAGGCGCCCGCCGCGCGGCGGTCTTTTTCTTCCACTATCGTTTTTATGAGCGCTTCCCGTTTTGCATACGAAGCGGCAAAAAATGCATCCGCGACTGCGTCTTCGGTATCCCCTTTTGTGTGAAGCATCACCGCCCGCGAACGAACCGTGGGAAGAATGTGCGCCACGCTCGGTATGATGAAAAAAAAGTGGGTCCCCGCCGAGGGCTCTTCAAGCGTTTTCAAAAGCGCATTCTGCGCTTCCACGGGAATGCGCTCGGCGCATATCACAAAAACTTTTTTGCCGCCTGCGACGGAAAGACGGCTCTGCCGTTCTTTAAGTCCTCGGACCTCCTCAATCCCGAAGGTGTCAAAAACAGCGCATTGATAATCGGGATTTCCGCGCGTTTTTACACCAAGCTCCCGCTCAAAAAAATCGGCAAGCGCGGGCGCTATCTCCTCATGCGCGCCCTCTATAATGTAGGCGTGGTGCAACCTGCCTCCGCGCAACGCTTCGGCAAGGCGTAGCGCTCCGCTTTGTTCAAATCGTGCTTTCAACTGCTCCATGACACTTTTTCGTATGCATTCGTATCATTCGCATGCATTCGTTTATTGGCATCGCCTCCTACTTTTTGCTCAAAATACTCCTTTTGTAGGTTGAAAGCCGCTCCAGCGCGACGCCGGTCCCTTTCGCGACACAATACATCGGGTCGTCGGCAAGATGCGCCTTGACACCCGTTCTGCGGTAGACAAGCTCGGGAAGCCCGCGGAGCTGGGAGGAGCCGCCGGTCATCGTAATGCCGGAGTCAATGACATCCGCGGAAAGTTCCGGCGGGGTGTTCTGGAGCACGCTCTTTATCGCTTTTATAATCTCTTCAAGCTCGGCGTCTATCGCCTTGACGATTTCATTGGTGGAAACTTCTGCCGTCCGCGGGAGCCCCGCCACGAAATCCCTGCCTTTGATGGTCGCGATGAGTTCCTCGTCCAACGGCACCGCCGCGCCGACCTTAATCTTTATCTGTTCCGCAGTTTTGTCGCCGATCGCAAGGTTGAATGTCTTTTTTATGTAATCGGCAATCGCATTGTCTATCTTGTTTCCCGCACATTTCACCGATTTCGCTTCAACAATTCCACCCAAGGAAATGACCGCAACATCCGTCGTGCCGCCGCCAATGTCCACCACCATGTGTCCACGCGCCTCCTCTATCGGGATACCCGCGCCGATTGCCGCAAGTATCGGCTCCTTGACGACGAACGCGCGAGAGGCGCCTGCTTTAAGCGCCGCCTCCGTTACCGCGCGGCGCTCCGTTGAGGAGACCCCCGCGGGAACCGAGATGAGCACTTCGGGTTTGAAGAGGTTCCACCGCCCGAGCGCTTTGCCGATGTAGTAACGAAGCATCGTCTGCGTAATACCGTAATCGGCAATGACGCCGTCTTTCATCGGACGGTACGCGATGATGCTTTCGGGGGTTTTCCCTATCATCTCTTTCGCCTCAAGTCCCACCGCAAGAACTTTTTTATCGTCCGCGGACACGGCGACAACCGATGGCTCGTTCAAAACAACGCCTATGCCGGGTTTGTAGACAAGCGTGTTCGCGGTGCCGAGGTCAATGCCGAGTTTGGGGAAGAAGAAGCTCATTTAAGCAACGAAACAAGAAAGCAAAGAAGCAACGAAACAAGAAAGCAGGTAGCTTGTTTTTTGTTTAGGCGCATTTTAGCGCCGTTTGTTTCTTTGCTTCACTGTTTATTTGTTCTCTTTATGTCCGCGCCAATCTTTCTCAACCGTTCCTCTATCCGTTCGTAGCCGCGGTCAATCGTGTACACATTATGAATGACCGACTCGCCAGAAGCAACGAGCGCGGCAATGATATAGGCGAGGCCCGCGCGCAAATCGGGGCTTTCAAGCGTTCTGCCGGAAAGGGCGGCGACGCCCGAAACGATGACACGGTGCGGGTCGCACACCTCTATTTTCGCGCCCATCTTCTGGAGCGCGTCCAGATGGCGAAACCTCCCCTCAAAAATGGTCTCAAAGACAAGCGCCCTCCCCTCTGCCTGCGAAAGGAGCACCGTCATCGGCGCTTGAAGGTCGGTGGGAAATCCCGGGTACTCGTGCGTTGCAATATCGGAAGAGCGGAACGCGCGGCGACGAGGCGGGTTCGTGACGCGAAGCGTATTCTTTCCCGTTTCTATCGTGACACCCATGGCGCGAAGGTGCTCAATCGGCGACTCAAGATGCGCGGGGTCGCAATCCATGATGATAAGGTCGCGCGCGGCAAGAGCGCCCAAGATGAGGAAGCTCCCCGCTTCTATCCGGTCGGGAGGCGTTGTGAAGGGTTTCTTTGCCGTGAGAAGCCCCGTGCCTTTTATGGTGATGACGGGGGTTCCGGCGCCGGCAATTTTCGCCCCTGATTTGTTTAAAAACTCCGCAAGCGCGGGAATCTCCGGCTCCATCGCCGCATTTTTTATGACCGTCGTTCCGCGCGCGGCGACCGCCGCCATCATGAGCGTCTCGGTCGCGGTAACGCTCGGCTTCTTGAAAAAAATCTTGGCGCCGGAAAGCGCGCCGCCGAACGCCTCTATTTCATACCTGCCGCCTTTCTCTCGGACGCGCGCGCCCATTTTTTGAAATCCCTCAAGAAAGAGGTCTATCGGGCGCGCGCCGATGAGGCACCCGCCGGGGTGCGGAAAAGACACTTTCCCGGTGCGCGCGAGAAGTGGCCCCGCGAATACGATTGATGCGCGGAGGCGGTTCGCGATTGCGTCCGGCAGAGCGGATACCGGCGCGCGCGGAGCCGTTATTGCGTAGGTACGCGCGGCGGTCTTTACCACCTGCGCGCCGAGCGCCGTGAGAAGTTCCATTGCGCGCGCGATATCTTCTATCTCCGGCACATTGCGGACGACGACCGTGTTTTTAAAAAGAAGCGACGCGGCAAGCGCCTTGAGCGCGGCGTTCTTTGCCCCGCGCACGGGAATCGCTCCGCGGAGCGCTGGCGCGCCGCCGAGCCCTTGTATGATGAATTTTTCGTTTCTATCCGCGTCCATTTGACAAAATGTATTATAGCATGCTATCATCATTTTAGACAATGTTCGTCTGCCGGTTGGCAACGAGAGTCGCCACAACGAAACCCTCTTTTCACAGAGCGCCTTGGGGGCTTAAATGTTTGCAACCGTCTCCGTTTCCCCGTTCCTGTTCTCCGTAACGATTGGCGCTTCGGTAACCATGGTTCTTATCGGTGCCCTCTGCATGTATGTCGCGTACAGGCAGACACTCCGTTGGCAAAGGGAATCTGCGCTAAGCGCCGCTCGGTTTTACTTGGAGCGGTTCGTCCCGCTTGTCCTCTCGGGCATAACAATCGTCCTCACCGCACTTTACCTGAATGGCGGAATGTTCCCGGGAAGGTTATACAGTATACTCTCCAAATTGCTTTGAGTACATCGGTCAAAGGGCGTTGACTGTGATGGGTCAATCTGCACCGCCACGCACGAAAAAGAACATCTAAAAGTTTGGCGCGGAACGGATACTGGCAAATGGCCTGTCGTGGATTGAATTCACCACGAGAAAGGCGCGCGGAGTAACGATGCATGATACATGGAGAACTCTCGGTTCTTCCTGGCGTCGTGAAGAGCGTCCTGTGTGCCCGTTCTGCGCTTCTTCTTGCCCGCTGTTTCGCCTCGTGCGAACAGCGGGTATTTTTTTAGTTCCCGAGTATCGCTATCCCGAGCGTTGCCACGGCAACGCTTCCATTTGAATACCGTGGCGCGATTTGCGAGTATGGGGGCATGATACGGATTATCTCCGTCGTGCCTATCGCCCGCGGCGTGGGAAAAGAGACGCTCACCTACTTTACCGCGCGTGACGCGCGGGAGGGAATGCTTATCTCCGTGCCCCTCCGCTCGCGAAAAATTCCCGCGCTCGTTCTGGCTTCCAAAGAAGCGGCGCTCGGAAAAGCGGACATAAAGGCGGCGAACTTTGCCCTGAAACGGGCCGGCGAGAGCAAGGGATATGTGTTGTCACCCGCTTTCGTCCGCGCCGCGGCGCGGACGGCGCGTTTTTTTGCCGCGCACACGGGCGCGGTTGTGGAAGCGCTCACCCCTGCCGCAATCCTGGAGGGAGCCCCCACCGCCCCGAAAACGGCGCCGCCTGCGACGGGCGGGCAGGCGGAAAAACTGCTCTTTCAGGCAGACGAGGCGGAACGCGACGCGTTTTATAAAAGCTTCATCCGCGAAGAGTTCGCAAAAAAACATTCCCTCTTTCTCGCCGTGCCGACCGTGAGGGACGCGGAGCGCCTTCACGCGCTCCTCTGCCGCGGCATAGAAGAACATGTGTTTCTTTTCCATTCCGAATTCGGCAAAAAGGAAATCATCGCCCGATGGAAAAAAGCGGTGCGACATCCGCATCCGGCGCTCGTCATCGGCACCGCGCCGTTCCTTTCATTGCCGCGGAGCGACATGGAAACCGTCATCGTTGAAAAAGAGCACTCGCCCGCATACAAGATGCAACGCCGCCCGTTCGTTGACCTGCGAACATTCGCGGAGTTTTATGCTGAAGAACGCGGCGGCAAACTTATCCTCGCGGACCTGAAACTCCGCACGGAAACCCTCTACAAACGAGATGAGCGGTCCTTTGCGGAGCTCGTGCCGCTCAAGTTTCGCTCACTTTCGGAGGCGCGGGGAATCTTCGTTGACATGAAGGAGGACAACAAGAATCCCGTGTCCGGAAAAACGGCATTCACCCCGATTGGAAAAGACCTCCGCGCGCTCCTCCACCGTGCTACCGAAAGCGGCGAACGGGTGTTTCTCTTTGTCTCGCGGCGAGGGCTCCACCCCGTCACCATCTGCAACGACTGCGGCTCGGTCGTCCTCTGCGAGCGATGCAAGGCGCCCCTTGTGCTTCACCGTGTTGACTCGTCCCGCTCCACCGCAGAGGTGAAAAACATTTTCATGTGCCACTCCTGCCGGAGAGAGACGGCATCGCGAGACCGATGCGAGGGGTGCGGCAGCTGGCGGCTCGCGCCCTTGGGCGCCGGGACGGAGTTCACCGAAGAAACCGTGCGGGCGGAGTTTCCTTCGCTCCGCGTCGTGCGACTTGACAAAGAGACGGGTGCCTCGCGCGTGAAGGCGGAAGCGCTCGCAGACGAGTTTGTGAAGACCCCCGGATCCGTCCTTGTGGGTACAGAGTTTGCAATCTCTCTTCTTCCCCGCGTTCCTCACATTGCCGTCGTGTCATGCGACGCGTTTTTTGTCATTCCCGATTTTAGAATAAACGAACGGGTGTTTGCGATGCTCCTCGCGCTCCGCGCGAAGGCGGAGAAAACCTTTCTCCTCCAGACCCGCATGCCGCACCTTCCCGTTTTCAAGGAAAGTATGCGCGGGGATATCGCGAACTTCTACCGCGAGGAGCTCCGTGTGCGGAAAGAGTTCGGCTATCCGCCGTTTAGGACCTTGGTGAAGCTCTCCGTCTCGGGAACAGAGGAGAAGGCCCGTGCGGAAGCGGCGCGCATCGCGGAGCTTCTTGTCGCGTGGCATCCGGTGGTCTTCCCGGCGCGCGACGGAGTCGCACAAAGGGGCGGCGGCACAACGCTTCGCATACTCGTTAAAGTTACGCATCGCTGGCCGGACAAGGAGCTCCTAAAAATCCTCATGGCGCTTCCCCCGTCGGTTGAGGTGCGCGTTGACCCGGAGGACACACTCTAAAAAAATTTCTAATTTCTAATATCTAATTTTTAATTGTGATGTGCGCCTTCGGCGCATTTTTTTCTTGTGTTTTTTGCTTCGTGTTCCATGCTTCATGTTTCGTGTTTTTTGTGTTTTAATGTCTCCATGGTCTCCATTCTCCAAAAAGACGCGCCGGTGCTCCGCGGGAAAGCGGCGGAAGTGCCGAAAGAGGATATCGGTTCGGCGAATCTCGCGAAAATTATCCACGACATGAGCGCCGCGATGGCGGACGAAAAAGATGCCGTCGCCATCGCGGCGCCGCAAATTGGCGTGCCGCTCCGCCTGTTTGTCGTTGCCGGCAAAGTATTTGAAAAAGACGCGGAAAAAGATGCCGCGGAAACGACGGAAAAGAAATCGTACCGGGACATAGTTTTCATAAATCCGAAAATCACACGACTCTCGCGAAAAAAAATCCCCATGGACGAAGGGTGCCTCTCCGTCCGCTTTTGGTATGGCGCGGTGGAACGCGCGGAAAAGGCGACCGTGACCGCGCTTGATGAAACAGGGAAAAAATTCACCCGGGGCGCATCGGGGCTCGTCGCGCAGATTTTCCAGCACGAAACAGACCATCTTGACGGCGTTCTTTTCACCGATAAGGCAAGCGGCTTGAGAGAAGAACCCCCGAAAATGCAGGAGGAAACAAAGGAGCGGGCTTGACTCCACTTCCCATCTTTCGTATACTGTCATCGGCTCCTCGGGGCAGACACTAGACGCATCCCCCCCAGAACGCGCCTAGAGACGGAAACCCCGAGGAGCCACCCCCGTACCTTTTTCACAACAAGATATGCGCCGCGGAGTTCCACATCGTACTCCGCGAGAGAGATGACAGCCGCCCCGTGCTTTGCACTCGACGGCTTTTTTGTTTTTGTGTTTCTTTGCTTTTTTGTTTTTCCGTGTTTTAATGTGAACATGCAGTATGTCTTTTTCGGCACGGATAATTTCTCCGTCATTGTCCTTGAAGAACTCAAAAAAGCCGGCTCTGTGCCGGCGCTTGTGGTGACTGCGACGGATAAAAAAATGGGGCGCGGAATGCGGCTCACTTCTCCGCCGGTGAAACTCTGGGCGCAAAAGAGTGCTGTCCAATTTTTGCAGCCGCAAAAATTGGACGATTCTGTTTACTACAGTCTACAGTCTACAGTCTACAAACTTTTCGTGGTCGCCTCCTACGGCAAAATAATCCCAAAACGGTTTTTGGACATCCCCGCGCACGGGGCCTTAAATGTCCACCCGTCGCTCCTGCCGCTTTACCGCGGACCTTCACCCCTTGAATCGCAGATTTTGGATGGCGCGGACGAGCGCGGCGAAGTCGGCGTGACGATTATGCAAATGGACGAGGAGATGGATCATGGCCCAATTCTTGCCCAACAAGAATTGGGCCAAGTTCAAAGTTCAAAGTTCAAAGTTCAAAGTTGCGCCGAGCTCCAGGATGCGTTGGCGCATCTTGGTGGGCAATTGCTTGCCGAAACAATCCCAAAATGGCTCGCGGGAGAAATCACGCCGCGCGAACAGGAACACGAAAAAGCAACCTATACGGAAAAAATAACGAAAGCGGACGGTCTCATTTCGCTTGATGACGATGCGGAGAAAAATTATCGGAAGTTCCGCGCGTTTACTCCGTGGCCGAGCGTCTACTTTTTTGATGAAAAAAACCGCCGCGTGAAAATTACCGATGCGGCACTGGAGGAAGGGAAATTCGTTATCAAGAAAGTGATTCCTGAAGGAAAAAAAGAGGTGCGCTATGAAGATTTTCTCCGTTGCGCAGAGTAACGCGTTCTCTTTCCATCGTCACGAGCAAGCGCCTCGGCAAGAAGCGCTTGCGATGACGCCACCATAAGACACAGCGCTCCGGCGGTGTGGCGATACGCTTGGAACCGCGTCTTTCTAATCCGCGCAAACATGGGTTCCACAATCGGCAAAAAATAGGAGTGCGTCCACTTCGCACCGAGGCACGGCAATGCGTAGGCAACATTTGTATAGTTGTCGTAAAGGTCGGCGAGCTTTAGGATACGCGCCGCCTCATCGCTCTCGGCGACTTTTTTTCTGTACGCGTCAGTGTGCGCATCATCTTCTTCGTTCGTGAGCACCCAAATAAGCGCGGCTTCCCGCACGCCAAAAAGGCGCGTGACCTCTTCGCGCGTTGCGGTGGTGTCTTCAAGAATGTCGTGGCCAAGCGCGGCGCGCGGCAACGCGGCGCGGTCGGCGACACTTCCTTCTTTATAGACAGAAAGAATCTCCGTAAGAAGACGCGACACGCGGACCAAGTGATGCCACGCTGGTGCATCGCAGGCGCGCGTCTGCCCCTTATGTTTCTTTTGCGCAAAGGCAACAAGTTCTTCAAATCGTGCCGTTTTCATGGTGGGTGCAGTATATCACGACACGGCACAAAAAAACGCCGCCCTCAATTAAGCGAGCGGCATTTCAAGGCAACGCGCAAAATACCCCGTGTGACCTTCTATTGTTTTTATCGCACGGTAATGTTCTTCCTTCCACCCAAAGAGAGGGAGTGTTTCGCTTCCGAGCACGCGCGCGAGCCACAGCACCATTGCGGTCGCGTGCCGCCCACAACCGTCCTGCCATGGGTGAATAACGAAATCAAGCTCGCGGTCGGCCCACGCCAGAAGGAACGGCAGTGAAATGACGCGGCTGTGGTATTCCGTAATCCGCTGCGGCAACATCGCATAAAAGGACTCCATCCATACTCCAATCTCGAGTGGGTGCGGATTATGCGCGGCATAGTCCACTTCCCACACGCGATAGTGTGGATGCGCGGCGTACGCAAGGCGGGTCTTTGACGACCATTCCCTCCCTTGCCGTCCAAGCTCGCGTTGTTCCTCGTCATACGAAACCGTAAGCGCGAGCTCGTGCTGAAGAATCGTGTATATCCTTTCCGATATCGCACGAACGCGGCGGGCGGAGAGTGGCTGACGCACGAGACCGGCAACGCGCCATACAAAGAGCGCGGCCTGTTCCGTGTTCTCCGCGGCAATACGCGCTATTTCTACCGGCTCCTTGTCAACCGGCTTTTTCTTGCCCCGCACGCCACTGCCCGCTTTGGTGCTGCCGCTTTGGAGCGTCCGCGACCGACGGGCACAGTTCTCAAGAAAGATACGGCGAAAATGAGCGCGGTCCATTGAACCTCCTTCGCGGTAAGGCAAGAGGGCTACCCGTCAATGCCGATTGACTTCAGGTCGCGGAACAGCTCGGGCTTGAGGTCAAAAAACCGCTCTTCTTTCGGCGGTTTCTCGTTCATGACAGAAATGCTCCCCCACTCCATGGGACGCGCGGGAAACGGCGCCGATACCCCATGCACGACAATCGCCTCCAGGGTGGTCCCCACGCTCATCGCCAAAAAATTGCGATGGATGCCGTCAAGAAGGAGCGGCTCGTGAGAAACACTGTTGCCCTCAAGAATGGGCGGAACATAGTGGGCGATGACCTGCTCCCCTTCCGCGCTTTCGCCTAAGACGATTCGCGCGGGAAGTTTCGCCATCCCGCGTACTTCACAGAAACTCCCGAAAACGCGCGGGAAATTCTCAAGAATGCCTTGATACTTGCTCCGCAGAAGGAATGTCTGCCCAATGAGGAGGCCGTGCGGGTCGGCGCGCAAGAGTTTGATTCTGCCGTCTTTATACACTTTCGTCTTTCCGTCCCCCGTGAGCGTCACGCTCAAAAGAAGGCGGAACAGGTATTCTTTCGACATTGCCCGTATATCAAGCACTTTTGCGAGGTCGCGGAGTGCAAAGATTCGCCCCGCTCGTTTCCATCCCGTGACCGGAAAATCTCTTTTACGGATGCCGGTGCGTTTTTCAAAATCGCCGAAATCTATCGGGTCAAACATGCTTCCCCTTTTGGGCCGCTCTCTAGTGAAAGGTACGGGTGCTGAAAAGAGTATACACGCCGCCCCGCAGGAGGGTTAGAGAAAAAGAAGAAAAGAATGCTCGCGCTTTGCTGTCAAGGAGTCCAAGGGGCTCGCGCACGGTATGCTACGAGGACGGACAAAACATCGTCCGCTTCCCATGAAAATCGGCATTGACCTTGACGACACCGTCATTTCTCATACAAAAAACTTCGTCCTTCTCGCCCACGAGCGCGGGCATCGAGACGCGACCGAAGACACCGTGCACGCGGCGGCGTTCAAGGCGCGCTTTTCGGCGGATGAGTATCGCTCCGTGAAGGAGACCCTTTATGGACCGATGAGCGTGGGCGCGGAGCCGATGCGCGAGAGTGTGGACACCCTCCACGCTCTCGCGCGGGGAGGCGCGGACATATTTATAATTTCCCGGCGAGTCCCTTCCTCGCGTGAGTTTGCGCTTCGCTGGATAGCAAAACATCTGAGCGGCACGGTTTCCTTTGAAAAAATTTTCTTTACGGAGAACGACGAGGAGAAGGGCGCGGTCTGCGCTTTGCTCGGGTTGCGACTTTTTTTGGATGATAAACGGGAGGTGCTCCGACACATTGCGAAGGAGACGACGCTCCCCGTCCTCTTTGACCGTTTTGACGCCGAGAAAGACGCGCCGTTTGCGCGCGTTCGCAACTGGCGCGATTTCTACGAATTGTATACGCAAAAAGCAAAAATTGTTTGAAGTCGTCTTCTGCAAAAGAAAAACCTCCCTACATTGACGCGGTGGTTTTTCTCTTCTCTGTTTTTTCTTTCTCTCGCGCAAAAAAAATATCTTTCGTACACTTCAGAGAGATTTCGGAGAAACCATGTCCAAGTCAAGCAAGGAGACACCTTGGAACCACGGGAACATCTCGCCACGCTCTTTCAAGCAGTCCGCGCGCGTTCACGGCCCCTTGTCATTGAATTCACGGGGACGCCGACTTCGGGAAAAACAACGCTCATCAACGGGCTTGACAGCATTTTCCGCCACAACGGATTCCGCGTGCGCCGTCCGCAGGAAGGCGCGGAGGTTTTTCGCAACACCTCGCGGAAGACGCCGCTCTACAACATCCTGACCGGCGCGTACGGCGTCACTAATGTGGTGCAAGCGGTCGGCACGAAGGACGCGGACATCGTCCTGCTTGACCGCGCTCTTTTTGACGCGTTCGCTTGGGCGCTCTTCTGGACGGCGCGGGGAAAACTATCTCCGGCAGAGTGCGACGCGTTTCAGTCCTTTGTCACCATGCGGGAGCTTGCTTCGTGCGTTGACCTCGGGCTTTTCGTCCTCTGCGACGCCGAAGAAGCCATGCGGCGCGCCGCCAAAGACGCGCCAAGCGCATACAATGACCGGAAAGAAGGCGGTTACACGAACCCGGAGACCATCACCCTCTTGCTCGGCATCTTTGGTGAAGCGTGTCGCACGCTCCACGAAGAAGGCCACCCGGTCGTGGCCATAGACACGACCACGCTTCCTAAAGAAGCGATGTTTGATGCGGCGCTCCGCGAGCTCTGCTCGCGCTTCGCACCGGTCTCGTAGGAGGTTTTTGCGGCCCTGCGCCATTTTTGGCGCAGGGCTGTTTTTTGTCCGACTCCGGCTAGCGGGCAAAAACCCGCCGTTTCCAATCCCAGCCAAGCTTCGCGAGTTTCCTCTGTGGACGCCGCGTGCGCGCGAGTTCTTTTTCTTTATACCGCCGCATTTCCTTTTGCATCTCGTCCTTCGCCTCGTCAAGCGCGGCATAGAGGTCGTCTTTGATTGCGACCGCCCGCAGACGCACACCGCCCGCATGAAAGTTTATCTCCGCGCGGTATACATCCCCTTTCTGGTGATGGCTCGAGGTCTTTCCCACCTCCACCTCGTAGAGCGCCTCGTTCGTTTCTTCCGCATAATGCGCGAGCAGTTTCTCAAGAAAAGAGAGCTTCTTCTCTATATACTCCTCCACCGCGACGGACGAAGGGATGCCCGAAAAAATGGTCTTTGTTTTATAGGGCAAGAGCGTTCTCATGGTTATATGGTTAGTGGCTAATGCTACCCATTAGAACCTGTGTCAATGGAGAAAAGTTTGCGGGGCGAGTGGTGTCCGGAGAGAATGCGCACACGGGCAAGCGGCACGCGAAAACGCGCCGCGAGGAGCTCCCGCACGCGCGTGTTCGCAAGGTTTCTTTGCGCGGGCTCACGCACGGAAATTTTGAGCTCGCCCTCCTTTTTCCCCTCCTCCACTTTCTCCTTTTTAGCACCCGGAGTAACGAAAACTTTTGCATACATACCTCACTTTATCAATTCTCATATTCTGCAGAATATGAGAATTATATTAGAATTGCTTCATAAATGTAAGAAAAAACTTTCCGTATGTGGAGAGCGAGTGCATGACTTGCTGGCTTTTATATTTTTTGTTTAAAAGTCCTGCGTGAACCAAAGACCGCGTGTGTTGCGAGACCGTCTTAAAATTCGCCTTGAGCTTCTTGCTGATGTCGCTAACGGTGATACCGTCGTTTTTTTCCACAACAAACAAAATATCAATGCGCCGATGATTAGCCGCCCCCTTAAAATATCTCTCTAGTTGTTTTGCCGTCTTCATACTATCTCCATTACCTATTCTAATATTCTGCAGAATATTAGAATAGGTAATGGGATTGGCGCGCCAAAAATTATATTATTTTGAGGTTCTGCCCTCAAGATACTGGATGATGTCGTCCGACTCGTACATGGACACGCCGCGCTCCTCATCCAAAAGAAACGGCACTTGCCGCTTGCCGCCGCGTTCCATGAGTTCGTCCAAGTACTCCATCTGCGCGATGTTCCGTTCTTCAAGCGTTATATTGAGCTCCCCCGCCCGCGCGCGCACTTTCTCGCAATACGGACAGTCGGTTTTTACATAGAGTATTAGTTTATAGTCCATAGTTGTTAGTCCATAGTCATTAATCCGTAGTCTAGTGTAACAAAAAAGCGCCACCCTCCCAAGGAGAGCAGCGTGCAAGAATCTACTTCGGTTTCGGTGTTCACCCACCGCTCGCGTTGTCCGGGGGGTTGGAAGCAGTACGCTTCTCCGCTGCCTCAAGAATTGCTTTCGCTGCGGGCGTCTGCAGGTCGTTCAACACCGACGCGATGATCTCCGCGACGAAGTTTTTCATCTCTGCAAGCGCCTTTTCCGCGCTGTTGTATCCGTGGTGCGTCGCAACAAGACCCTTCTTGTTGTTCAACCGTATCCGACCCGCCCACTTTCCTTTCTTGTCTGGACCATCCGCAGAGACGGTAATGTCGCTCTGATTATTGAAGATTTCGTACGCGGTCGCCCGGGAAATACCCATTGCATCCTCCTTGAACGAGCGATGACTTTCTACCTGACAATCGTTATATCATACTTTCACAATACGCGGAAATATGCTATAAAGGATGTGGGTGTTCCCTGCCCGACTCGCCAACTTTTCGGACGAGGCGGGCCGCACAACCAAATATATTCCCCGGTAGCTCAGCGGCAGAGCGGCGCCCTGTGAACATGGATTTGCAGCGCGTATAATGTGGATAATGGCTGAAAGGCGAAAATATGCAGACCGACGCGAGTATCTTATTCGCGCCGTTGCAAAACGCCGACGGAAAATCAAGACGATGGCAATCGCCTACAAGGGGGGCAAGTGTCAAGTATGCGGTTATGACAAATACCAAGGAGCGTTGGACCTTCACCACCTCAATGCAGAGGAAAAAGATTTTGGGATTGGTGATAAGGGCTATACCCGTTCTTGGGAAAAGGTTCGCGCAGAACTTGATAAATGCATCCTTGTGTGCGCAAACTGCCATCGCGAGATTGAAGCCGGCATTACGCAGCTTCCTAAGGAAACTTAGGTTGAAAAATTTCGGGATAACGGTGAACTCCTCAACCAGCATTGTTGGTCGGACAACACCGTGGGAACCCGCCAAAAACTTTCGTGTTGTGGCGGGGCTCCGTAGAGACTAGATACCGAAATCCCTAACGTTTGATTCGTTTATCAAATTATGGGAGTGATATAGTCCACCCCTATTGGTAACAGTAGGATAAGTGTAAGGCGAAGGTCGCAGGTTCGATCCCTGCCCGGGGAGCCAGATTGCAAAAGCAGACGCCGAGAGGCGTCTGCTTTTTATGAGCGAGATGGTTTTCGTTCCTATCGTAGCTCCGACGCCTTAGTCGGAGCGAGGGGGCTCGGGGAGCGAGTTCAGATTTCCAGACAGATTTTTCAGCTTTAGACGCAATTATGAATGTGCGGGATTGAAATTTCTCGTAGTGCAGGACGAAACCATGTATACTTACCGCATATGGCAAAACGACAAACAGGACCGGCGCGGGCGAGGAAAACACACTCGCGCAAAACAAAAAAACGGCTCGCGATAAAGCGCGAAATGCTCGCGAAGAAAGCCGCAAAGCGCCGCCGCGGATAAAGGGATTTAACCGCCCGCCTAAGGCGGGCACCCATTTTGTGCTCGCTTGGTTCGGCTACGCACTTCGACTCCGCTCAGTACAGGCTCACCACAGGTCGCTCGCGCTTTTCCCGCGGCACCCGGCCGACCAGAACGACTGGTCGTTCGGGCGGGAGCCGCGGGGTTTTAAACCCTT
>Ga0155799_138_pt1 | contig 26811 bp, 27 predicted proteins | sample RifCSPlowO2_01_FD_107453 | JGI IMG/M metagenome (GOLD analysis project Ga0155799, IMG submission 107453) | Candidatus Kaiserbacteria bacterium RIFCSPLOWO2_01_FULL_53_17 | reverse complement strand
GGGAAACTGTAGTTTCCCCGTGGAGCCCGCCCGCCCAGAACGATTGGCCGTTCGGGCGGGGAGAGCAACGAGCGGAGCGAGCGTTCGAAACCGTGGGTTCTCAAAGAGCCCGAGCGTGCGCAGGGCGAGTGCAATAGCGAAGCGTCCCAGCCCCGCAACAAGCAAGAAGCCGCCTCACCCCGTAGCTGCGGGGCGAGGCGGTTTCTGTTTTACAGTGAAAAAAATATCACTCATGTTTGTTCTTCTTAAGATATTCTAAAAATGCATCAATATCACCGACTTTGACAATTTCCCTACCTCCCTCAATAAAAAGCTCGCCGTTTTTTACATGTGCGTCAAATCCTTTGTTGTATCCGAAGTCAGTGCCCGCCGAAATGGCGTCCGCGTCTCCCTGCCTATCCTCCGCAATAAGAAATTGGCGAACATAATGAATGAACGACTCCATCGTTTCTCCATGTGTCACCGCGAGATTCACCGTTTTTTCTTTTAAGACACCTGCGGAATCTTCTCTTTTCCCATCGGTTGCTTCTCGGATAAATGCGGCAAGATGTTCGGCGAGCTCCCGCGAACCGTCCCCGCCGCATTTCTCGAGCGCCTCTTGTACGCGGGGCTCAAGTGTTCCCGCAGTAAAGTCCTCCCAAAACTTCCCTATATCATCACCGTATACTTCCTTGCGCGTCTTAAAAAACGCGGGAATAAATGCCGCCTCTTCCTCTGTAACATGCTCCATAAAATCTCCCAGATTAGATGCCAGCTTTCTGCGCGTTGATTGCATCTTGTACAAAGGATCATCTCCTTCCTCCGCTGGAGCGAGGTCTCCGAACACCTCTTTTTCATAAATACTTGCGGTCTGGCGGGCACGAGACGGCATAAGCATATGCGGCTCCGGTTTTTCTCGCATTCCGGCAGGGATAAAAGAAGGGCTTTCAAAAATTGTTACTTTTGCGTCATCTGGGAGAGCTTCTTTCCACTTGCGCGCTTCTTCACGCGCGAGTGTAATCCCTTCACTAGTAAGAGAACCTGCCGGTATTTTCTCGCCGCCGTAATCATATCGGCTGTGTCGGCGAAAGCTCAAAGAAACAACCCCTTTGTCGCTCCACCACTTTTCCCGTTCCCGTTCAAACTTTTCTTCGGGATTCTCGGTGGCGCTTCGTACGCCTTTTTCTGCGTTCTCCATATTACTCCAAACCGCCGATTAAATTATTAAAGTGTTTTTAAGTCAAACAGCGTCGTATCCGGCGACATCACTTTCGCCTTCAAATCAGGGGGTAGATACCAAACTAGGTGATAAAAGATGCCGCCCGGCCCCATTGGCTCTTCCGGCACCGGCGCTGTTTCAGAGAGTATTTTTTCTACTTTTTTCAACAACCCCATCCAAAGCGGCAGTAGCGTTGCATCAATTTCGCCCAGAATATCCTTAAACATTCCAAAATTGCGCGCCTGTTCATAAGAAAGGACAAAAAGATCATACTCGTCTTTTGCAAGTCGTTCTTTTGCGCGAGCGAGTAATTCATCTATCTTTTCCTTCATGCCGAGATGTCGTTCTTTCAGTCGTTCGTTCTCTTCGCGGAACTCAACAGCGTGTGTCAGCATGTTGTACACAGGCGCCATTGTTTTTCTAAATTCGGCCTGGATAAGTGGAATTTCAAGTTCTTTTTTCATACGCACAGCACCTTCGGAGTTGTTGCTTTTTATCCACACAACAATCTTGTCCCAGAGGGCATTGATTTTGGGATTATTCTCGGGGTTGTGTTCATCAATCAAAGCAGCCGCCTCAGCAAAGAGCAGTTTTGTTCCGGTATTATTTCCCAACAATTCAAGAATCACTACGCCGCTCAATGTTTGTTGCAAATATAAGTCCGCGTAGTCGCCCTGTAAAAGATCGCGCTGGATACGCAAAATTTTTTCTTCAAACGCCTCAACATCCTCTTCAATATCAATAAATTTCCGTATGCCGTCTTTTAAGTTGTCAACGAAAAACTCATGAAGCGGGCCGTCGGGGAAAAGATAATTCACGACCCAAAAACGAAAACAGTATAGCTTGTGCAATTGCTGGTCTATCCCTACCAGAAACACAATATCATTCTGATCTCCACTCTCATATTTCTTTTTTATTCTGTCAAATCCCTCAAAAAGTTCGTCACGCGCCCACATGCCATAGGCGTAATATCCTTTTGAATCTGTGGCAAGTTTCCGCGCATTTTCCTCATAATAAGAAATGACTCCGGGAAATTTTGCCGGGTAAAATACCATGAGTGCTTCAAAATCATTTGGGAGCGATTTCGGAAAGGTAAGCCAATGGTCGCTAATCTTCGTAGTCATAGATATTGCCGTCGTTACCATCAAGAATAATTCGCTGACCGTCGCGCAATGTGGATGTCGCGGTCTGCGTGCCGACTACGGCCGGGATATTAAACTCGCGCGCAACGATAGCGGCGTGGCACAGGTGCCCTCCAAAATTAGTAACAATGCCGGCAGCACGGCGAATCCCCAAAAGGTACTGCGGTCGCGTCATTACCGTTACGATGATATCGCCTTTTTTGATTCGCCCTATATCCTTTTCCATGTCGCTGGAAACAAGCATCATAACTATTCGCGCAATCCCCACAACCTTACCGGACGATGCAGGGAAACCGCTTAAGATTCTTTTCGGCCGTTTCTCAAATGGCTTGAAGTGCTCGCGCATAAGCGCTTCAAGCTCCTGATATTCGCGTGATGATTTAAGCCACCCTTTCTTGTCGTGCGTAATGGGGATACCCTCTATATGCAGTTCACCAATTATCTGCTTGATATCCTGATTGGGGGTCAGACCTATTTTATCAAAGGTGGTGACAAGCCGACCGCGGCGGAATGTCTGAAAGCCGTAATAACTTTTGTTGAGCCCTGAAACCTGATAACCCCACCAGCCGGTAGCTTTACCACCCTTGAATTCAAAGGTAAATTCAGATTTTTTGTCGTCAATGACCGAAGAAGAGCCCGGCGGGCACAAGTCATCATTAAAAAACAAATCCAACTCGCCATTTTTTATGAACGGCCCGAATCGCGCGCCAAACTCATCTCTAATGCGATGCGATAATGTTTGAGGGATATTTATTTTCAGCCTTCGTACAATGATTGTTGTACCGCTTTTTGCGGCATCAACGCCGTGGTTAACGACAAATGGATATTTGTTCCAGTCGCCTTTCTCAAGCCACTCATCTTCATTGTATTCCAGCATATATTCATCGCTGGAATCTTTTGGCGTTGTAATCAGCGTAAACTCTTTACCAAGAAACGATGTTGCCGTCTTTAAGCCAAGACCAAACTCGCCGAGCTGTTCCTTTTTCTCCGAATAGCCGAGACGAATTGCATTTGCTGCTTGTCCCTCTGTCATCCCCTTACCGTCATCGCTAACAGTTATCGCGTCTTCAATAATGTTGATGAAAACAGAAAGTTTTTTACCCTCTACACGCGCGTCAACCGCGTTATCAACAAGCTCCGCCAGCGCTTCCTGAACAGAATAACCGGTCTGGCTTATTTTCGTGAGAATGCTTCGGTGCGGGGAGATATCAATATATTTTTTTGTCTGTTTTTCCATTTATAATCTATCATACTCCTCTCCCGTTGATTTTTAAAGTTACCGCCCCTTCAGGGTCGTAATGGGACGACTTTGGACGATGTAAAAGGTGTCGTTCGCGTATGCCCATTCAACATCCTGTGGCACGCCAAAGTGTTTTTCAATCTGAATGACGATATCGGCGAGCTGTAAAATTTCATTTTCGGGGAGAATCGGCGTACCGCCCTTTTGTTGTCCCGCAGGATTACTGTCAATGATTTTTCGCGGCTTTTTTTCTATTGTGTAACTATCCGGCGTGACAACGCCAGAGACAAGCGCTTCGCCGAGCCCGCGCACCGCTTCTATGATGAGATGATTTTCGTCTTCTGTTACGGGGTGCACGGAGAAAGCAACGCCCGCAGCTTCGGCGGGAACCATTTTTTGTACTACAACCGCAACCGAAATTTTCTTTCCGTGCAGTCCCTTTTCAAAGCGATAAAAAATAGCCCGCGGAGTAAAAAGCGACGCCCAGCATTTTTTGACGCTTCCTAAAAGCCCCTCTTTCGTTACATTAAGAAAACTATCAAGTTGCCCGGCCCACGATGCCGTTTCGGAATCCTCTGCCGTCGCGCTGGAACGGACAGCCACTTTGTCCGTTTGTAATTCCTTAAACGCATCTCGTATTTCTTTGCTGATGTCGGAAGGTACTTCGGCATTCAAAATGAGCCCACGGATTTTCTCTGATGCTTCCTCGGCCGTGTGGATGGCATCGTGGTCCACGCCGTCAAGAAGCGTATCCACTTCCTGATATAAATCTGTTTCTTTGAGAAATTTTTCAAACGCTTCCGCACAAACGGCAAAGCCCCGTGGCACTTGGAAGCCCGCGCGCATGAGCTCGCCTAAGTTCGCCCCCTTGCCACCGACAGAGGCGACATCTTCCTTTGTTACCTCCGATAACGGGCGCGTATATGGCATTTCATTCAACTACACTCTACTTTCTATTTTCTACTTTCTATTTTCTAAATGTAGTGAAACTCCTCAAACACTTTTCGGTAGAGCCCGATGATGCGCTGGGCTTCGCGGTGCGAGAGACGGAAGCTCGTGCCTTCGTGCGCGATGCGGTTCCTGACCTTATGCGCTTCCCACGCGTCGGAGAGCGTCAGGAAATCGCTCGGCTCAATTCTCTTTAATCTTTCGCCGATGGTGTCGCCGTCATATCCCATTTTGACGAGCAGGTCGGCGAGAATGTTGTCCGCCTCCATAATCGCAAGCCGCCAATCGGACTCGGCAAGCTGATTTAAGAGGTCGGACACTTTCTTCCATTTGATATTATGCTCGGTATGGTCAAACGACTCCAGCGCGGCGCGTTCCTTTTCGTAATACATCTCCCGCTCTGCCCATTTGAGCTTCCACATTTTATAGAGAACGGAAGCGACAAGGAGAGCGAGCGCCCCCGCAATCGTCCACCCCGCAAGCGAGAGAACTTCCCAGTCCGGCGCAACCGCAGGCCCTCCGAGGGAGAGCCCGCCGTCGGTAAAGAAGGCGTGAATAGCGCGCGCAATTTGGAGTATCTTGTTGAAAAGATACTCCATGTTCAAATACCGCGGCTCAAAGACCGGTTGCTCCAATACTGATATCTGTAAAAAAGTAAGGGGTGGCATTAGCGGTGGGGCGCAATAAGTTTTTCAAGGTCTTTCCCGACGGCAAACAGGGAGCTATCGCCAAAGTGCGGGGCCATGAACTGAAAGCCGGCGGGGAGTGCGACGCCGTCGCGCAAAACGCTGCCCATGGGGAGCGAGAGCGCCGGGATGCCGGTGATATTTGCGGGGACGGTAAAAATGTCGGAAAGATACATGGAAACAGGGTCGCTCATTTTTTCTCCTCTCTTGAACGCGGGGGTCGGCGTCGTGGGCATTGCGATGAAATCAACTTTCCCGAACGCCTCGTCCATTTCGCGGCGGAGGACCCCGCGAAGCGCCGTCGCTTTCCGATAGTACGCATCATGGTACCCGGCAGAGAGAACGAAGGCGCCGAGAAGAATCCGCATCCGCGGCTCGTCGCCGAAACCCGCGCCGCGCGTCTCCTCATACTCTTCTAAGACGCTGCCGCCGGCTTTTTTAAGCCCGTAACGCACGCCGTCAAAACGGGCGAGGTTCGCCGACGCCTCGGCGGGCATCACGATATAGTAGGCGGCAAGCGCGTAGCGCAGGTTGGGAAGCGCTATCTCCTCTATTATATATCCTTCGCCGCGCAGGCGCTCTAACGCCGCGTCAAAAAGTGCCTGCATATCTGCGTCAACGCCGCCTTCCGCAAAGAGGTGCCGCGGCACGCCAATCCGCTTTGCGTCGGTTCGCGGCGGATGCTTCTCCCAAAGCGATTCCGGAGCGGAAGTGCTGTCCATTGGGTCGTGCGCGCGCAGGTGACGGAAAAGAATTTCCGCGTCCCCGACCGTCTTCGCAAACGGACTTATCTGGTCAAGGGATGAGGCGAGCGCCACAAGTCCGCGGCGGGAAACCGCGCCGTAGGTTGGCTTCATTCCGACAATACCGCAAAAGGCGGCGGGCTGGCGGACAGAACCGCCAGTGTCAGAGCCCAATGCGCCGAGCGCGATATCCGCCGCAACGGCGGCGGCGGAGCCGCCGGAAGAGCCGCCCGGCACGCGGGACTCGTCATGCGGATTTTTTGCTGCGCCAAAGGCGGAATGTTCGGTGGAGCTTCCCATCGCAAACTCGTCCATGTTGGTTCGCCCGAGAAAAACCGCGTTTTCTTTTTTGAGCCGTTCTATAACTCCCGCGTCATAGGTTGCGCGATACCCTTCCAAAATGCGGGAGCCGCAGGTGGCGCGTTCCCCCTTTACAAGAATGTTGTCCTTGACCGCGAGCGGAATGCCCGTGAGCGCCCCCGCGTTGCCTTCCTTAAGCGCCTTGTCGGCGCGGTCCGCGTCGGCGCGCGCGCCGAGGAACACTTCAAGATAGGCGTTTAATGCCGGATTTTTCTTTTCAATCTCCGCGCAATACGCCTCGGTAAGTTCGCGTGCCGAAAAATCGCCACTCATGAGATGGGTGTGCGTTTTCCCTATGGTAAGTTCGCTTAGGTTAAGCATTTTCTAATGACGATAGATAAATTTAGTCTATAGTCGGTAGTCCATAGTCATTAGCGAAAAGCGTTTCTAGAAACTAACAACTATGGACTATGGACTCGTTTATAGAATCTTCCTCACCTTAAAATAATCGCCATCGCGCTCGGGGGCGTTCGCGAGAATGTCCTCCGTATGCATGCCTGTCTCATGCGGAGCCCCGTCTTCTCGCATCACATTGCGGAGTTCGCCCGCCTCCACTACCCCGCCCCGCAACTCTGGGGTAGCGTCTTTTATTTCGGAAACATACTGAACAATCCGCGCGAGTTTATCGGCTATTTTCGGGATGTCTGCGTCCGCAATCCGTATCCGCGCAAGCGCGGCAAGGTGCGCGATATCTTTCTTGTCTATGTCGGCCATATATCCGTTGAGTATACCAGAGTCCCCTTCAGATTGACAACAACAAACTCCTCTGTTTCAATAAGACAAGATATTCTTTGAATACGGACAAAAAACTTTCACCGAAAGGAGTCCTCGTGAAGAACGACTGGGAAATCATCGGCATAGACCACTTCGCCATTCTCGTCAAAAGTTTGGACGCGTGGCTACCGGTCTACACATCGCTCATGCGCGGGAAGGTGTTCAGTACGATACGGGATGCCAACCCGAATGGGGCATCAAGCATGAACCTGTGCGGGATAACGATGGGTGGCGGGCGAGTGTCCGTCGCGCTCGTTGAAGGAATTGACCGCACGGAAAAGTCGCAAGTGACAAAGTTCGTGGAACAGCATGGCGACCACGCGGTTCAGCATGTCGCCATTGCCGTACGGAACATTGAGGCGCTCGTCGCCCACATGCGCGCGAACGGAGTCCATTTCCTCGGTGAGATACTCGCGCGCGAGGACGCCTTCGGCCCCCTGAAGCAAATCTTCACCAAAAGGTTTGATGCGAAGCTTGGTCCGGCTGAAGGACCGTTCTTTGAGTTTGTGGAGCGGCCACAACAGAGTGGCGCCGCGAAGGCGGCGGACAGTTTTGACGCTGGTTTCGCGCAACAACTCTACAAAGATGTGGAGGAGGCGCAAACGGAAGGCGACAAGGAAACATTCTTCGCCTTTGACACTCTTCCGCACATCCCCGCACAGGAGAAGCAATGAGTTCTCAACCGAAGAGAGAGAGCGGGCGGATTGTCGGCGCCACGCTCTGCACACATGTGCCGCGGCTCATGATGACGGAGAAGTCGCGCGCGGTGTACATGCGGCACACGCCGACGAGCTTTTTTGACGCGTTCGCGCGGCTCTATGCGGAGCGCATCAAAGGGCGCGTTGACACCTTCGTCGTGTTTGACACGCACTGGTTTTCACTCACCTGCTTCGTCGTTGATGGACGCAGCATGCACAAGGGGGTATACACCTCCGAAGAGGTGCCGCAGATGATACGCGAACTTCCGTTTGAGTATAGGGGCGACCCTGCCCTCGCGGAGGAAATCCGGCGCGAGGCGGCAAAGGAAGGAGTGCCTATCCGTTTTGAGAACGCCCCGCATCTGCCGTACCATTACCCGACGCTCGTTCCCATGCAGTTCCTGAACCCAGACCGCGCCGCGTGCGTGCTCCCCACGAGTATTGCCTTCACCTCTTCGGTAGAGGACGAGCTCGCCTACGGCTACGCAATCGGAAATGCGGTTCGCGCGAGCGGCCGCAGGGTCGTCCTCGTCGCTTCGGGCGGATTTTCGCACAAGTTTCCGGCGATGCGGACGGTCGTGGACAAAGCATCGCCCGACATACGAAACATTCCTCCCGCAAACCGCCGCTTTGACCAAGAGCTCGTGAGAGGGCTCAAAGAAGGCAATCACAGGAGTGCCATCGCGTTCGCGGGCGGGTATCGCGAAAGCTCCTCGCCCGAAGGACGGTTTGCTCACTACCTCCGCATGGTAGGCGCACTCGGCGGAGAGGACTGCACGATACGCGCCGAACAATTTGGCGAATACGAAGCCGCCGCCGGCACCGGACAAGCGATTCTCTGGTTTGAAAATCCCTAACCCCTCCCTCAACTCCGAACCCTGAAGGCCCCCATGACGAGAGAGATACCGAGTGGCGTAATCGCGATGCTCGTGACGCCGTTTGACAAAGATGGCCGTATTAACTTCACCGCGCTCGGCGAGGAAATCGCTTGGTGCGTGAGGAACGGCGCGAAAGGAATCGTCGTAACGCCGAGCATCGGAGAATTCGCCGTGCTCTCCAAGAGCGAACGCGTGCAGTGTTTGGAGTTCTGCAAGGACTATGCGGACAAACGCTACCCCGACCTCTATCTCATCGCGACTATCGCGTCAACGAACACGCCCGAAACGATTGAGTACGCCCACATCGCCCTTTCGTTGGGCTACGACGCGGGGCAACTAAACCCTCCATACTACTGGATCCCCAGCAAGGAAGAGGTCTACGAGTATTACGCTGCGGTTGCGACAGCCGAGCTTCCAATCGTCGTGTATGACAACCCGATGCTCTCAAAGTTTGACATCACGGCACGGCTTGCGGGCCGCCTTGCGAAAATACCGGGCATCATCGCGATGAAAGAGGTGAAGACGGACCGCCAGCGTGAGCTGGAGCCACTTTTTCAGGCCATTCGCGGCCGTGTCAAGGTGTACACCACCTTCCGTGCGTTCACGACGGGGATGTGGCTCGGTTCAAGCGGCGGATTCATCAATGTTTTCGCCCTGCCGTTCTGCGTCAAGATGTGGAACATGTATCAGACAGGCGACCTCCGCGCGTACCGGCACATGGAAGAAATCCAGAGTATGGTCAATACGGTCTTCCCGCGTGGCGGAGAGAATAACCCCAACCACATCGGCACGACGAAGATGGCGGCGCGCGTCGTCACCGATATCCCGATGGGTGCGCCGCGTGCGCCGTACCGCTTGCCGGAGCATTGGGTGGAAGAAGAACTGCGGGCGAAACTGCCGCAACTCCAAGAACTCATCTCAAGGGGTAACACCTGAAAACAATGACGCCGCGGAGAGAGTCCCTCTCTCCGCGGCGTTTTTTCTTAGTATGTAGCGCAAATAATCTTCGGTTCGGAGAAAAACTCCATGCTCCAGCGGCCGCCTTTCCTGCCGATGCCGCTCTGCTTCATGCCGCCGAACGGCGCCCCCAAGTGGTGGCGGAGCAAATGTCCGTTAATCCACACCATGCCGACCCGGAGCGCCGCCGCAATACGCTGGCCACGCGCGCCGTTTTCCGTCCAGACGCTCCCCGAAAGCCCGTAGTCGGTGTCATTCCCGAGCCGTATCGCCTCCTCCTCGCTTTCAAATGGCAGTACCGAGAGAACGGGGCCGAATATCTCCTCGCAGAAGATAGTCATTCCGGGGTCCACATCCGCAAAGATAGTCGGTTCAATGAAATTGCCTTCGCGAAGCGCGGGGTCAAGGGTGCGCGGACGCTTGCCGCCGGCAAGAAGTGTCGCCCCTTCCTGAATACCCGTTTCAATGTATCCTTCAACGCGCGTGCGATGTTCCGCGGTAATGAGCGGGCCGAAATGGGTCGTCTCACGCGCCGGGTCGCCGATGACAATCTTTTCCGCAAGCGCAACGAGGGCGGTTATAAACCTGGTGTACACCGCTTTCTCTATAAGAAGCCGTGAACCGGCAACGCAGGACTGTCCTTGCCCTCTAAAGACGGAGAGCGCCGCGCCTTGCACCGCACGGTTCAAATCCGCGTCGGCGAAGACAATCGTCGCCGCCTTGCCGCCAAGCTCGGCGAGCACCCGTGAAAGCCGCACGGCGGCATTTGCTTTCACTACTTCTTTCCCTGCCGTGACGCTTCCGGTGAAAGATACGAGGTCCACATAGGGATGACGAACCAGCGTCTCCCCCGCCTCCTTTCCGCCCGGGACGATGTTCAAGACCCCTTTTGGTATGCCCGCCTCGTTTGCGTACCGCCCCAGCTGAAGCAGAGAGAGCGGCGCCCACGGCGGCGGCTTCACGACGCAGGTGTTCCCCATCGCGAGCGCGGGACCAATGTCAAAAGTGCCGAGCATGAAAGGACTGTTCCATGGCACGATGATGCCCGCGACGCCCACCGGCTCATACGAGACAGCACTCCGTGTCTTGACGCTTCTCCCGATAAACTCCCCCTCCCCGAGAAACACCTCGCCCGTGTGTCCGAGAAGCGCGTGCGCGGGATACGAGATATTTTCCGCGCCCCGCGCAGCTTCCTGTCGGCACCCCTTGAGCAGTTTGCCGACATTGAATGTGTCGATTTTCGCAATGTCGTCCGCGTTGCGCTCTATGAGCGCGGCGAAACGAAGGAGTATCTGCGCGCGCGCTTTTGCGCTCAAGCGCGGCCACGGACCTTCGTCAAATGCTTCGCGCGCAACGGCAACGGCGCGGCGAATGTCGTCGCCACCACCAAGAGGGCATTCGGTCTCCGGCCGAGCGTTTGTGGCGGGATACCGGATGCGGGAAACCTCCGAAGAGAGCGCCGGGGTGTAGTCGCCGTTCACGAAGTGACGCACTTCAACATCGTTCACCGAGAGACCGCCGAATGTCACGGTTGCCATAGTGTCCCCTCTTTCATTCAGGGTGTGACGCGCTCAAAAGAACGCGCAGGAATCTCTCCGCTTTATACAATACAAACAGTGGTTCCGCAACTTTTACCGCACCATCTCCAAAAACTCTTTTTCGTCTATCGTTTTCACGCCGAGCTTCTTCGCTTTGTCATATTTTCCTCCCGGGTCGGCGCCGAGGACCACATAGTCGGTTTCTTTGGACACCGACCCCGAAACATCGCCGCCCAAAGCGCGGATGCGCTCTTTCGCCTCGTCGCGCGAAAGCGACGCGAGCGTGCCGGTCAAGACGAAAGTTTTTCCGCCGAGCGGAAGCGACTTTTTGTCTATTTTTTTTGCCGCATGCACCGTTACCTGCTTCAAAAGGTTTTTCACTACTGTGCTGTTTGCTTCTTTGCGGAACCACTCGGAGAGCGCCTCGGCGACCACACCGCCGATGCCATCCACTTTTTCCAATTCCTCCCGCGACGCTTTCTCTATCGCTTCCAAAGAGCCGAACGCATGCGCGACATCCTCCGCCGTTTCTTCTCCCACCTGCGGGATGGAGAGCGCAACAAGGAACTTCGGCAATTCAACGCGGCGGCTTTTTTCTATCGCGGCAAGGAGATTGTCCGCCGCCTTCTCGCCGAAGCCGGGCAGGCCGACAAGGTTTTCTTTTTTAAGTGTGAAAATGTCCGCAAACGAGCTGATGAGATTCTCGTCCAAGAGAAGGTTTACAATCTGCGGTCCGAGCCCGTCTATGTTGAATGCTTTTTTTGAAACAAAATGATGAAACTGCCGCGCGCGGCTTACGCCTGCGCCCGAAACCGCGCACCGATGCGCCGCTTCGCCCGCGAGGCGCACCACGCGCCCGTCGCCGCCGCACTCGGGGAGGTGCGCGGGGAAATGGATTTTCTTTTCATGCCCCGTGCGCATGTCCTTCACCACCTCAACGATATCGGGAATGACATCCCCCGCTTTTTGGAGCACCACGGTATCGCCGATGCGCACTTCAAGCCGCGCGATTTCGTCTTCGTTGTGAAGCGTTGCGCGAGAAACGACGGACCCGCCGACAGAAACCGGCTCTAGCTCCGCAACGGGCGTCACGACGCCCGTCCGCCCCACCTGAAAAACCACATCTTTTAAAACCGTCGTCACCTGCTCCGCGGGAAACTTGAACGCAATGGCAAAGCGCGGCGCTTTCCCCGTGAAGCCCAGCGCGTCCTGCTGTTTCTTTTCATTGACCTTGACGACAATGCCGTCAAGCCAATAATCCTCCTTGCCGCGACGGGACTCCTTCTGCCATTTCCTCCAGAACGCGATGACCTCTTCTATATCGCCACACAACGCATGGTGCGGGTTCACCTTAAAGCCGAGTTCTTTCAAAAACGCGAGTTCTTCTGTCTGAGTATCGGGTATTTTCTTTGTTTCTTGTTTCTTGTCTCTTGCCCGCCCGACTGAACGACTTAAGTCGTTCTGGCGGGTCTCTTGTCTCTTGTCTCCTATCTTCGCGATGTCGTAAATAAAAGAGTCCAAATGTCGCGCGGCGGCGATTTTGGGGTCCAGCTGGCGGATAGAGCCCGCCGCGGCGTTGCGGGGGTTTGCAAATTGTTGCTCGCCTGTTTTCGCGCGCTCTTTATTGATACGGGCAAGCTCCGTCTCCCCAAGCCACACTTCGCCCTCAACAATCACATCAACCTCTTTCGCAAGCCGGAGCGGCACGGACTCAATGGTGCGGACATTATGCGTAACATCCTCACCGATAGCGCCATCGCCGCGCGTCGCGGCGGTCACGAGTACGCCTTTCTCGTAAGTAAGCACGACTTTGAGCCCGTCAATTTTCAATTCACAGGTATATTTCGGACTCGTCGCCGCGCCAAAATCCTCTTTCAAAAATCGTTTGACCCGCGCGTCAAACTCGCGGATTTCTTCTTCTGAAAATGCGTCGTTGAAAGACCACTGGGGAACCTCGTGCGGGACTTTCTTAAACTCAGGCAATGGCTTCCCTGCGACGCGCTGGGTGGGCGAGTCGGGCGTTACAAGCGCGGGATATTCTTCTTCAATCTTCACGAGCTCGTGCTTCAGCGAATCAAGCGCCGCAGGCGTCATCTCTTCCTTGTCCAAGACATGATAAAGATACCGATGCCGTTCAATGGTTGTACGGAGTTTCGCGACTCGCTCACGGATGTCCTCTGGTATTTTTTGTTTTGGGGGCATGGTACCTAACTCAAAACGCAAAGCGCAAAATGCAAAGCAACAGTGTAAAACTTAAAAGCAACTATTTCTGATTTTTCCTCCGAAGGAGGATCCGCCTCCGGCGGAGAATTTTGAACTGTTGCTTTTCGCTTTGCCTTTTGCATTTTCTAATCGCCGCCATAGGAGACGCTGACGCCGCGTTCAACGAGCGCGGGGTTGTCAAACCCTGCCGCAAGCGAGGCGGGGCATCCGTCATTGTACCCCCGCGCCTCAACCGTTGTCTCCACGCCGTATTCTTCTCCGGTGTCGCCATTGCCGGCCTTTGTGATTTCAATCCGCGTGCAGCTGCCGGGGGAAACATTTTCTACTTCTTCCGTGAACTCCACTTGAAATACGATGGTCGCGGTGTCGTCTTCGTACCCCGAAGCAGGTATTTCGTTACCGCCCTCGTCAAGCCTCGCGGGGGCATATTCATGACATTCCCCTACTGGCGGACAATCCTCTATCGTCGCATCCCAATCCGCCTTGTCGGAAGACAGGTCGGTCGTGCCACACATTGTACCCACCGCTGGCGGGGCATCGTCGTCAATGCTTGATTCCGGAAAAATGCTTCCGGTGGGGTTGCCCAAGTCCCAATACAGCACGCATTCAAGCCCCGCGTCCGCGGCATAAAACGCGAACTGCGAATCGCGCCCCGTTGCCGAAAGGATAAGCTCTTTCTGCACGATGTTCAAGAGCGAAAGCCCGATAGAAAGCACGACACTGGAAACCACGATGGCGAGGGTTAGGGCATAGCCGCCACGAGCTTGTAGCTTGTAGCTTGTAGCTTTTAGAAGAAAAAAATAAAAAAATTTCATGCTCGTTGTGCTAATAGCTATCAGCTAAAAGCTAACAGCTTGTTTTCCTATCTCCAATTAAAAATATGCCCGCTTAAGGTGAACCCGTGGTCCTGAAGCCCGTGCACCCAGTTAACCGTCACATCAATGCGTACTTCCTGCTCGTCCCGTATTTCGTCAAGTATAACCGTGCGGGAAAAAATGGTTTGCTCGCCGTTGCTTCGGTTATATACACCGTCAGGGTTTAGGAGAAGCGGGCATTCTCCTCCCGGACAGAAATTAACGGGGGCAGCAGAGTCGTTCACATCTATACTGCATGCCTGCCCCACGCAGTCGTCAAGACCGTCAAGCCACGGGCGACGCGGGTTTGCGATGACATTGTTGTCGCGCACGCTCCGCACGAACTCTATCGCCTCCTGTGCAAGGTAATAGGCGACGACGCGCTCTTCCGCAATCGCGGCAGAGGAGACATTGCGCGAGATGATGGAAAGCGTTCCCGTCACGGCAATAATCAAAACCGCCGCGGCAACAAGCACTTCAACCAAGGAAAAACCCCCTTGAAAGCTTTTAGCTTTTAGCTTATAGCTTATAGGAAAAAATTTTTTAATTCTTAATTCATCATTCATCATTCTTTATTCATCTTTTACGAATCCGCGAGGCGCTGGGTAACGGTGGTCTGGATGTCAAAGTCCGTCTGGACTTCTCCTTTTCCCGCGACACCACTTGCCACCATAAAAATCTGCGCCTGTTTCCCGTCTGTCTCGCCCGAGCCGCTCACATAAAAACAAAGCCGGTGGACATCTATTTCCGGCGCGGTGAGCCGTTTCCAGTTTGCCGATGGACATCCTGAAGCCGTGCAGTTGTTTGCCCGCTCTATAAATCCGCCCCCTCCCCCAATCCGGAACGCAGTAATGCCCCCTTTCTGAATATCGTTAAAGGCGATGGAGCTCATTCCTGTGTCCGCACACTCCGAAATCCCACCTGGGGAAGTATCGCAGTCCTGCGCAATGTTGAGGTCGGGCGTCAGGTCACCGCAATGGTAAACGGAGCCCACGCGCATGGTGCGCGCCATGTTTTCCACGGCGAAATTCAGGTTGTCTATCACAATGCGCGTCGTACGCGCCTTTTCGTTCGCGCCGGACACCACAGTAAGAACACTGATGACTACAAGCATGATGGTCGTGAAAAAGCCGAGCGCAACAATCATCTCCACCAGCGTAAAACCCTTTTGAGCGTTCCGCGTGGAGGGTTTGGGGGTTAGGGTTTTTCCGCCATTGGCGGGAGAATTCTTCATTCCTAATTCATGATTCATAATTCGTTATTCATCATTCCTTATTCATTCACTTGCGCTCGTTACCGTTATCTGGCCCGTCAGATAAACCGTGATAAACCGCGGCTCTACCGTTGACCCCGCGGGCGGAGAGACCTTTATGCGCGCTGTATCACGAATCGGAATGCCGCTGTTTTCGCGAATGTTCGCATCGGGGTCAGGACGCTTGAAAGTGATGTCCAGCGTGTTCACTCCGTCGCATTCTTCTATGCCACTTTGGGTGTAGCAGAGCTCGCTTATGGTGTTCCCGCGTTCAACCGTGAATATTTCCACGGGGATATCTTCGCCGTCCTCCTGTATGTCGTCTCCGTCGTTGGTATAGACGCCATTTCCGGCAACAGGCTCACTGGGCGGGTAGATGTCCGCGAAGAAGATAACTTTCGTCGGCTCTGATGCGTCAAAGTGAGCACCGTAACCTGGGAAAGTGTCGGTTCCCGCCACCGCGCGGATGCTCGTGCCGTATACCTGCGCTTGCCGCACCACGAGCGCGATTTCATGCGTCAGGTTTTCAAGAATGATGGTGCTCGCAAACGAGGGGAAGCTGAAAAGGACAATGCTTGAAATGATGGCGATAATAGAGGTCGTCACGAGCAACTCAATCAAGGCGAAACCGCTTTGGAATCTGGAATCTGGAATCTGGAATTTTGAAAAATTCATTTTATTCGTTTTGTTCTGTTTTACTTGTCCCAATATTCGTCGGAGGATTCGTGCTGTTCGTGTCCTTTCTACATTGCAAAAACCGCGGCGATATCCCAGAAAGAAAGTTGAAAAAAATATGCCGCAAGCGTCCCAAACACAAGGAACGGAGCGAAGGGTATTTCGCTCTTCATTGTAAGCTTTTGGAGAAGCGGGGACAATCCGGAAAAACGCTTCAGAGAGAGCAGGGCGACGCTTACGAGCGCCCCCGTCCAGAAAGAAAGGATAAGCGCCGCCGCGCCCGTTGAGGCGCCGAGGAAGATGCCGATGCCCGCGACGAGTTTTGCATCGCCAAAGCCCATCCATTTTCCGCGAGATACGAGCCACAGGGCGGCGAACAGGAGGAAAAATACGACTCCCGCGCCTATGTGGTTTAAGAAGAGTTGTATGTTGTATGTTGTATGTTGTATGTTGGGAAAAATACTTAAGAACGCCAGGACAATAAATACATAGACGAACAAATCCGGAATCATCTTATGCCGCAGGTCGTAAGCGGCAATGACGAGGAGCGTGCTTATGGTTGCCCACGACAAAATGAGGTGTGGCACAATTCGTTCGTAGGCGCCCGCGTGTGTCGCGAGGTCAAGTAACGATACGCCACCGAACTCGCGGAGCCATACAATGACAAAGAGGACGCCCGCGAGCGCCTCTACGAGTGGATACTGAAAGTGAATTTTAGCGCGACAGGAATGGCACCGTCCCCGAAGCGCTATAAACGAAAAAATGGGCACCAGTTCGTAGAAGCGGAGCGCCGTGCGACAAGTAAAACAAAACGAGCTCCGCAGGAGACCCATCCCCGTTCCCCTACGCAAAATGACGACATTGAGAAAACTGCCGATAGTGGCGCCAAGCGCAAAAACCACCGCCAGCGTAAAAAGATGCATACCTTGAATTATACCGCAAAAGTCGGTTCATACCGCGGTATGAACCGACTTTTCTTCTTTTTTACTAAACCCTAATCGCTAAACGCTCGTTATGGTTGTAAGTCGTAAACGGGGTCGCCGCCGTCAAAATCCGTCGTTCCGGCATCGCAGGCATCGGCTTCGGTATCGTTTCCCGCCGCGTCAAAGTCGGCGTCCAACACTTCGTGCCCCGTGTCTTCAAGCGTCACCCCAAGGTGGTAGTCCGTGCACCCAGTCCCAAGTCCGGTATAAAGATACGCCGCTTCGCCTGTTCCCGTCGGAGGCACGGGGATTGCGGGGAGGTAGCCGGGGGTAACCATGGTGCCCGCCGTGATGTCAATCGGGTAGCCGCCGTTGTCGTCAAAATAAAATTCCAAGGCAAGCTGAAGCTGTTTTAGGTCCGACACGCGCTTCGCATCGCGCGACTTCTCCCGCGCGGTGTTGAGCGAAGCAAGAACGACCGACGCAAGAATGCTTATAATCGCGATAACGACAAGAAGCTCTATAAGAGTAAAACCGCGCTTGTATTCTTTCATAATTTAGATAAGTTATTAAAAACTAAAGGTAAACGGTAAACGAGCGTCTGTCCCCGAAACGATTATGAACATCCCGCCGTAATGGTCCCGCTTGAACTCGTAACCTTGTGGACCCCCGCGCTTCCCGAGAGTCCCGCCGTCGCAGGGTCTTCTAACCAAAAACAAAGTTCGTAGTCGGCCGTTGTCGGGCTTCCCCCTCCCGCTAATTGATAAATCCCATACTTACAAATCGCCGCCGAACCCGCCGCGCACACTGCCGTAGGCGCAGATGGGTCTACAAACTCTGGAAAACTGACGATATCGCCGGGGCCCGTGCACTGGGCTGTATCGCCGGAGCATGCGCCTCCGCCGGACTTCGTTACGGCACGCGCGCCCACAAGTGTCGTGTTCTCTATCGTTAGGATGAGTTGCATCTGCTTCACCTCGGAGATGCGCCGGGCGTCGCGTGCCTTGCCACGCGTCCCGCCCAAAGTCGCAAACGACGCGACCGACAAAATGCCGATGATTGCCACAACGACCAAAAGTTCAATGAGGGTGAAACCCTTACGAGTCATTAGTCCGTAGTCCGTAGTCCGTAGACGAGTATTGAAAAAGTCGTACATGTTTAAAATAGTCCTTAGTCAATAGTTATGAGTCGTTAGTCTTTCAAGCGCATTTTCCCTAAAACCTAAAGACTATGGACTAATGACTCTAACTATTCTACCACCCTTTTGTGGATAAAAACAAGGAAAAAAGCGGGGTGTGGATAAGGTTAGTCTTTATAGTCCATAGTTGATAGTCGTTAGTTTAGAAAATGCGCTTTTTCTTTTTTTCCTAAAGACCAATGACTAATGGCTATAGACTAAATACTCGTGGATATATTGTAAATCGGGATCAAAACCGATGAGAGAACGACTCCCACCGAGACGCCCAGAAGCACGATAATGGCGGGCTCAATCAAGGAAATAAGTGCGTCTATGACATCGTTCACATCGCGCCGATAGAACTCCGAAAGCGTTTTTAGAATATTCCCCACCTCTCCCGTCTCCTCGCCGATACGGATAATCTGCACGAGGATGGAGGGGATTTCTTCGTGCTTTGCGAATGCGGCCGAAATGGTGCTTCCCGAGCGGACATCGTTCGCCGCCTCGGCGAGAATGTTTTCATAGACCGCGCTCCCCACGACGGCGGAGGCGACCTCTATCGCGTGTACCACCGGCACGCCCGAGGTAAGCATCGTGAAGAGGACATCCGCGGTGCGGGCAAGATAAAACTTCCTGAAAAGATTGCCGAGGAGCGGGGTGTCAATCTGGAGATAGCCCAGATAGATTCTCCCCGCGGGCGTCTTCGCATACCGCCAAGCGAAAAACCCGCCGATAATGAGCGCAACCAGAACAAAAATGCCGTAGTCAATGATGCCGTTTGAAATGGCGATGACAATCTGCGTGTAGATGGGGATTGGCTGGCCGCTTTCAATGAGAATCTGCGCGAGCCGCGGGAACACCATCGTGAACAAGAGAATCATCGTGATGATGAACATGGCGATGATGAACGCGGGGTAGATGAGCGCGTTTTTGACCTTGTTCGTCAGCGCATAGGAGCGGTCAAGGTAGGCCGCCATGTATTCAAAGGTCTCGGACAGTTTGCCCGACTCCTCTCCCGCGCGCACCATGTTCACATAAAAATCGGAGAACACTTCGGGGTGTTTCGCGAAAGCGTCCGATATAGAAAGTCCTCCCTGCACATCATCGGCGACCTCGCCGATTTTTCGCCGCAACACCGGGTTTTCCGACTCCGCCGCGAGCATGCGGAACACTTTGAGCGCCGACACATGCGCGACGAAGAGTGTTGCGAGCTGGCGCGAAAAAACGACGACATCACGAAGGGAAATGCGCTCAAACAGAACAAACCCCCGTTTCCAGAATGAGGTCTCCTCAACCGGACTCACATTGACGACCGAGAGCCCCTGTCGCTGAAGCGTACCGATGGCGACATCCATGTTCACGGCATTGATTGTGCCGCTTTTTTCTTCGCCTTGTGGGGATATGGCGCTATATTTAAAAAGCATCGTTTTCTTCTAACATGTTTTTTACTCTTTCGGCTTACAACGACCGTTCACTCATTTGCGAAGCGCAAAATGTAAGGCGCAAAATGTAAAACTGCGGTATCGCAATTTTTTTCAAAAATTGCGATGAATTTTGAGTTTTAAATTGTTGTTTTGCGTTTTTCATTTTTCGTTTTGCGTTTTCTATAGCATCTGCTCCAACCCTTCGGGGTTCAAAGAATACAACATGGCGCTGTCGGGCGTAATCTCCCCCCGCCTCACGAGGTCCGCGAGCGTTCGGTTCAAGGTCACCATGCCGTCGCCCGAGCCCGTTTCTATGACGACATTTATCTCGTGCGTGCGCCCTTCGCGGATGAGGTTTGCAATCGCGGAATTATTTATCAGAAGCTCGTACGCCGGAATCAACCCCCCCGACACGCGCTGAACAAGCCGCTGGGAAAAAATGCCCGCCAAGCTCTGCGAAAGCTGGGCGCGGATTTGCCCCTGTTGTTCCGGCGGAAAGGTGTCTATGATGCGGTCTATCGTTTGCGGGGCGTTATTCGTGTGGAGCGTTGAGAAGACGAGGTGTCCGGTTTCCGCGGCGGTAACCGCGGTCGCCATCGTATCGGGACCGCGCATTTCGCCGATCATGAGCACATCCACATCCTGCCGAAAGACCGACTGCAACGCCGCATGGAACGCCCGCGTGTCCATCCCCACTTCGCGCTGGTCTATAAGGGACTGCGCGGGGGTAAAGAGGTATTCAATCGGGTCTTCAATGGTCACGATGTGCGCCGCGCGCTCTTTGTTGACGATATCCAGAAGCGCCGCGAGCGTCGTTGATTTGCCGTGCCCCACCGGACCCACCACGAGAAAAAATCCCTGCTCAAGCCGACAGAACTGCTCAAGGGCGGGGGGCAGATTCAGTTCGGAAAGCGTTTTAATGACCGCGGGAATGAGGCGAAGCGCGATGGAAATCATCCCCCGCTGGAAAAAAGCGTTGCCGCGGAAACGGGCGTTTTGCGCGGTCGTGTATGAAAAATCAACCTCCTGCGTCTCCAGAAACTTTTTGAATTTTTCTTCACTCACGAGCACCCGCAGAATCGCTTCGGTGTCTTTTGCGGCGAGCTCCGGCTCTTTCGCCATTGGGTAGAGCCGTCCGGCAACACGAATAACCGGCCGCCTGCCGGCGGTCAGATGAAGGTCGGAGCCCCCTTCGCGGATGACGGTATTCACAAGGTCGTTGAAAAGTTTTTGGGAATCCATGGTAGAAAATTAAAAATGTAAAACTGTGGTGTCGCAATTTTTGAAAAAAATTGCGACGGGTTTTGAGTTTTGAGTTGTTGTTTTGCGTTTTGCGCTTTTCATTTTGCATTTCCAAGAATCGCCTCCACTTTCTCCACCACCTCCGATGGCGTCGCGCTTGCCTTGATGATGTAGCCATCTATCCCATACTGCCGCGCCTTCTCCACATCCGATGGCTCCCCGAGGTTTGAAAGCACAATAACGCGGCACGAGGGCGCAATTTTCTCCTCCCTCAAGCGGGCAAGGAGGCCGAATCCGTCCATCCCTGGCATCACGAGGTCAAGAAGCAATGCGGCGTAGGTACTCCCGCCCGCCTGAAGCGCCGCGAGCGCTTCCTCGCCGGAAGCCGCGCGGACAACCTCATACCCCCGTTCGGTAAACTTCATCGCATACATATCAAGCAGAAACTGGTCGTCGTCAGTGATGAGAATCTTAATCTTTTGGTTGTCTTGGTTTTTATCTTGGGTGTTCATTGAAGTAGCAGCGAAAAAATCAAAGCGCAAAATGCAAAAGAACAATGTAAAAGTTAAACTATTTTGAATTTTAAACTGTTGTTTTGCGCTTTTCGCTTTGAGTTTAGTTTAACATATTTGCGACGAGATATTCATTTGTAGCCATTCGCTGCATTAGTATTCATTCGTAGATTAGTATCATCTATTCAAACTGATTCACCTCTTGTATGGAAATCTGCCCCTCAAACGCCTTGAGGAGCGCGTCTTCTTTCATGGTGAGCATCCCTTTCGCGCGCGCCGCGACAAGGATATCGGCTTCGGACGGCTTCTTGAGAATAATTTCCTCCATTTCTTTGTCTATCTCAAACATCTCAAAAACGCCGATGCGCCCGCGCGTCCCTCCGGGGCATTCGCCCGACGGCATCGCTTCATAGACCTGTTTCGGTATCTGTATTTTTTTGCGGAGCGCGGGCGCCATTCCCTCAAACGCTTTTTCTATGCTCGCTTTGAGCGCCCCCTCTACGGGGACCGGCTTCTTTGACGATTCGCAGAGAATAGGCGAAAGCCGCTGGGCAACGGCGAGGATGAGCGTCAGCGCGATAAGATACGGCTCAATGCCCATATCTATGAGGCGCGGGACGACGCCGACCGCGTTGTTCGTATGAAGCGTTGAAAAAACGAGGTGCCCCGTGAGCGCCGCCTGTATCGCAAGCTGTGCCGTTTCTTTGTCGCGAATTTCCCCCACCATGATGATGTCGGGGTCCTGCCGGACGATGGAGCGAAGCCCCGTCGCAAAGGTGTAATTGATTTCGGGGCGCACCTGCGACTGGCTGACGCCGACGACGGTGTACTCCACCGGGTCCTCAAGGGATACGACATTCGCCTTTTCTCGGTCAAGCTCGTTTAACATCGCGTAGAGTGTCGTGGACTTTCCAGAACCCGTGGGTCCGGTGAGGAGTATAAGCCCGTAGGGGCGCGTCAGGGCTTCCCGCACGCGCACGAGGTGTTCGGGACGGAAACCGGTGGTCTCCAAACTTTTGACCCCTTTTTCGGGGTCAAGGATGCGCATCACAATTTTCTCTCCGAAGTAGGCGGGAAAAGTGGAGACACGGAAGTCAATTTTCCGGCTTTCAAGATAAAGCGTGAAACTGCCGTCCTGCGGCTTTCTCCGTTCATCAAGCTTTAAGTTCGCAAGCACCTTGACGCGGGCAACGACGCTGTCGTGCACGGTTTTCGGAAGAAGCAAGCTCGTGTGAAGAACGCCGTCAACGCGGAACCGGACCCGTATTTGTTCTCCGGTGTGTTCTATGTGAACATCCGAGGCGCCGCCGTCAACCGCATGACGAAGGATGACCGAGACGATTTTCGTAATCGGCGCCTCCTCAACGATTTTCGGTTCATCCTTCGCGCTAAATCCCGCCACGCCTTTTTCCAGCTCCTCAAGCTGTATACTTCCGCTCGCGGAAGTGGCGCCCTCTGCCGTGATGCCTCCCGGCGGGCGCGGCGACGCAATGGACGGCTCCGTATCGCGGAGGAGTTTTCCGGCTCCGCGCGACTCCTTTCCATCGTCCGGAGCGGGCGCGGCGGCAATGGGAGCAGGTTCTTTCGGGCGCACGATGTCTATGGATTCTTCCCCAAGCTCGGTCAACGCTTTCCGCACCTCGCCCGACAACCCCTGATAGTTTTTGAGGAGGGCGTTAAAATCACCCCGCGTGATGAGAAATATCTTGAATGGAAGCCCGATATTGGTCGCGATAAACTGGAGCGCGTCGCGCGCCTCAAGATTGTCGGGGTCTGTCATTCCCACCTCAAGCACCCCCTCCTCAATGCCGATGGGGATGAAGCGGTAGTGGAGCGCCGATTCTTCGGGGATGTATTTGAGGACTTCCGGCGGCACATCTTTTGCGTTCACGCCCCGCGCGGGAACCTGCAGATATTCGCTCCGGAGAGCCAGCACATTTTCCGCGTCTATCCCCTCCTCCGCCAAAACATCGGAGATGTCCTTCCCCGACCTTTCCACGGCGCCCGCAACCTTGTCGCGCGTCGCTTCGTCTATGACCCCCTTTTGGACAAGATATTTGAGAAAATCCATGTCGAGTCGTTAGCTGATAGTCATTAGTTGATAGGTCTCTCTAAGGACTAACGACTACGGACTATGGACTGCGTTACAACGGCGCAAACGGGTTCACTTTACCCTGCGGGACCACATCAAGGATAACGCTATAATCCTTGAGGGAGCGGAAAGCGGTGTCATCAAAGACACTCGTATCAAGCGAGAGGTTCTCCAAACTCTTCAGCACAATGAGAAGCTCGGTAACGGCGGCGGACTCCACTCCGGAAAAGGCCGATTCCCGCGTCAGAAGCGCGCCGGTTCCCGCGCCGCTGTCTTTGAAAAACATGCCGTACACAAGGAGCCCTCCCGCGACGAGGAGCCCGAATATGGCGAAATATTTTACCGGAGTGCTCATTTTTTTTAGCTGTTAGCTTATAGCTTTTAGAAGTTAGAAGTTAGAAATTGAAAAATTTTTTCCTAAAAGCTAACAGCTATAAGCTAAAAGCTTGTTTTTTACCTCAACCAATAAGTGCGGAGTGTCATGTTGTATTGGTCAAAGTCAAATCCGGCGGCGCGGAAGTTGAGCGCCGTCACATCCGACAAGCGCAAGCTTTGTTCAAGGTCAACGAGGAACCCCTTGAAGGCGCTATACGGCCCCGTCACAGTAAGCCCGATATCAAGCGCGCCATATCCACGGGAAGACGGGCCGAGGCCCGCCTCTTCCGCCGCCGCGGTCTGCACATTGATTCTCTTTATGTCCACGCCGCGTTCAGAGGCGATGCGGTCAAGCTCCAGAATGAGCTTCACATTGTCCACATTGTCGGGAAGCATTTTCTCAAGGCGCAGGAGGTCGGCCTCCGGAATGGCTTTGAATTTTGAAAACAGCGTGTCGCGCACTTCCTGTATTTGTTTTGAATTGCTGAATGTTTCGTTCAGAGCGGTTATCTGCAATTTGAGCGTTTTCGTCTCTTGAAAAATCGGGTCAATAACCAGGAAAAAAGTCCCTGCGGATGCGGCGAGAAGAATGAGAATTATTGTGAAGCGCACCATACAATATCCGATGAAGGAAAATTATTGGGATTCCGTTCCCGCGGGAACCTCTGCCGGAGCGGCGGGTAGCACGGGCGCTACGGGCGCCGTTTGGGCGGGCGGTGTTGTCGCCGAAATGGTGTTCCGGTACAGTTGGAGCCCGCGCGCGATAGTCGCGGAAAAATCAAAAGTGACATTACCGGCTGGATTCAGCTCAAAATTTGAAAAGATGGGGTCGTGTATATGCTCGCTCCTGCCGAGCAAGTCCGATTGCGCGGCAAGCGTTCCATAGCTTTTCGCCTCTCCCGAAAGGGTCATCTTTGCGTTCCCTTCGCGCCCGAGCGTATATTCAAACTCGCTAAACCGCACGCTAGAAATCGCAAGCGCTTCCAATAAATCAAAAACCGGCGAAAGTATGATATGCCCGTCAAGGAGGGTCTTTACCACTTTTGACCGGCGGTCATACTCCCCGAGCTCCGCCACCAGTGACGGACTGATGATTTCTTCCGCGCGGGTAACCGCTTGGGAGAGATTTTCTATGTCGCGGACAAGCACGGCTCGGTAAAAATAAAGCCCCGCCGCTCCCGCGATGGCGGCGAGAAAGATGATGGTGGCACCCGCCATAAAAATATGGACCGCGCCCCGTGGGTTGACGGGTTTTGTCGTCGTTGACGCCGGCGTTTTAGGTATGAATGTGGTGCGAAGTTCGGGCACAATAGAAAATTAAAAACGCAAAACGAAAAGCGCAAAATAACAACGTAAAATTCAAAATATTTTCTTTGTTTGTTTTAGGTTTTGCATTGTTGTTTTTCGCTTTGCGTTTTACGCTTTGCGTTTTTTTATCCCAGGTCTTCCAACGCGCGGAGCGCGATACCGATTGAGACCGCGAAGTGCGGCCCCGCCTCCGTGAGTACCGGCGCGAGAAACGCGGGCGCTTCCACCTTGCTGAACGGATTGGCGACTTCAACCCCTATTGAAAAGTTTGCCGCCGCCACCTCCGTGATGCCCTTCAAGAGCGACCCTCCGCCGGAAAGAACGACTTTGTCCACGGTTTTCTTGTGCCGCCGCTCAAACTCAAGAAGCATTCTGTTCGCGCTTGAAAAAATATCCGAGACCGCAACCTGTATGGTGGCCACGACATCTTTGTGCGTTTCTTCTTTTGAAAAACCGACCGCGCGCTTGAGTTCTTCCGCTTCGAGGAAACCGATGCCGAGCGATTTGCTGAGGGCAAGCGTAATGTCCTGCGAGCCGCGCGAGAGGATATGCGTGCTCCACGGAATACCGTTTTCAATGATGGAAAATTTTGTGGCGCTCGCTCCGATGTCCAAGAGAAGCACCGGCCCTCGCTCCCGCGAAAGAAGCGAGCGCGTGGAGGCGAATATTTCGCTCTCAAGAAACTGGATTTCGAGCCCATCCCGTTCTGCAAGCGCTTGGTATCGCCCGATGACATCATTGTGAATGGCGACCACGAGCGCGTGAACCTTTTTCGGAGCGGCGGTAGAGCGAACGCCGCGCTCCCGTTCCGCCGCTGACGGGGGTATCTCGGTAGCGGCTTCCGATTCCGCGGGCAAAATCTGCCAGTCAAGCGTTACTTCGGAAATCGGGACGGGGATATATTTCCGCGCTTCTATCGGCACCATCGTTTGAATCTGCCGCTCGCTCACCTGGGGAAGCTCAATGACGGTGATGAGGCTTGAAACAAGCGGTATCGCCACGCCACCGTTCCGTACGGAAACATTGGCTTCGCGCATGATGTCTTTGAGCGCGACGGAGAGCTTCTCCGCGGGGAGAAGCGCCGCCTGACCGACCGCCCGGTCCGCATACGGACCGAGCGCGAGCTCGCCGTATGTCTCAAGGACCGCCTTCTCTTTCGCGCGGCGGAGCTGTATGATTTTTACCGAAGCGGAGCCGATGTCTATGCCAATGACGCTCTCGCCCCTTTTTTTAAAGAGCCCGCCCAAAAATCCTTGTGCCTTCTCTAAAAAATCGCTCATACATGGCGTTGCCCGACATAGAAAAACGGGTACTTTAAATTATATCACGGGGGGTATGCAATCTTTTCCGAAAACGGGCAACTTATCCACAATGTTAGGAATTAGGAGGTTAGGAATTAGGGGGTAGGAACAAAAAATGAAAAAAGAGATTCTGGATTTTTTCAATGATTATGTATTGGAAATGCTGTTCCCGCGGCAATGTTTCGGGTGCGGGGAGGAAGGGACTGTCTTTTGCGCTCCGTGTCTTAGCGCTCTTCCCCCTGCCCCCGCCGCGTCAGACGCTACGGGGGCTCCGCGCGCCTACGCGCCGTT
>Ga0155799_117_pt1 | contig 27606 bp, 28 predicted proteins | sample RifCSPlowO2_01_FD_107453 | JGI IMG/M metagenome (GOLD analysis project Ga0155799, IMG submission 107453) | Candidatus Kaiserbacteria bacterium RIFCSPLOWO2_01_FULL_53_17 | reverse complement strand
GAAACGCACAAAGGCCCGCTAATCGCAGGCCACTTTCACTGTTTTATTGAAATTCAAATTCGGGGGTCTGGGTGCTAATTGAACTCTGGCACTTTTATACACCTAGGAATTCATTTGTCCAGCGCTTTTCGTATTCGTCTGTTGCGATGCCAGTTTATGGCAAACCGATGTGCTTCGTTGTTTGCCAAAAGGATGTCGCGTTCGTGAGCCGAGATGGCTTCTTGATTTCCAGTGAGACGTTGAGGGCGATGATGTTCGTCCTTCACGACGCCGACGATGGGTATCATGATGCCTGCGTTCGAGAGCACTCTTTTCGCTGCATTCATCTGCGCCGCCCCACCATCGACAACAATGACACGTGGATACTGCCATTCGGGATGCAGAAGGCGGCGCGAAAGGACTTCGGAGAGCGCACCCGGATCATTATTGGCGAATCCTTTCACTTTGAACTTGCGATAGGCGCTTTTCAGTGGCTCCCCGTCCTCAACAATGACCATGACGCCGACGGTCTCTGTTCCTCCAGTGTGCGCGATGTCATACGCTTCGATTCGCCATCCCTTATTCGCGCGAATGGTTCCGCCCGTCGCGAAACGCGATTCGTCTTTGATAAGCGAGACATCGCGGATGTGCGTGAGCGCAGCGATCTGCCGGTGTGCCTGCTGCGCTTCTTCGAATTTCTCGAGTTTCGCGTAAAGCTTCATGTCGCGCTGGAGGTGCTTCAGCAAGGCCCCCTTCTTCCCCGAAAAAAGGAGGACGATGTGCTTGATGACGCCTGCGTACTCTACGGCATCCATCTCCCCCGTACATACGCCGGGGCACAGCCCAATCTGACGATTGAAGCATGGTTTACAGTCGCCCTGTATCTCCAAAAATGAGTGACTTCGTAAGTCACTCATGAGTGACTTACGAAGTCGCTCATTTTTCATATGATCCCGCCCAGAAATGACTCGTTCCTCGCATGGTGTGCATTTCTGGTCGCGGTACGGGAAAATGCGCCGCACGAGCTTCATCGCCTCTTTCAGCGCGCCTCCCTGCGGGAACGGGCCGAAAATAGCTTGCGGCTTGTAGCTTCGAGCTGCTAGGAAATCCGAATTAAATAATTCTCTACCCCGAACGACAAGTACGCGTGGAAATCTTTCTTTCGTGATGATGAGGTAATTGAAACTCTTATTATCCTTCTCGTCGGTGTTATACGGCGGCTCGAGCTTCTTGATGGTATTCGCCTCGAGGATCAGGGCTTCAAGAACAGAGTCCGTCTGCTCCCACGTGAGGTTGTCAGCCTCGGCCACCATTCCGGCGATCGCGCTCGAGCGCGCGTCAGCAAGGTCCGTCGCAAAGTAGCTGCGCACACGATCGCGCAAGGATGTCGCTTTCCCGACGTAGAGAACACGCTTCCCTTTCTGGAAACGGTAGATGCCCGGCTCGTCCGGCAACTTGAATCGTGCGAGGTCTTCGCGCTGCATCAAAAGAGTGTGCCCCGCCGCTTTTGCTTTCGCAAGTGCGGCAGGGCATGGTCAAGAAAGCGATGTCGCCAACGAAACGATGCACGTATGACGTTCTGGGATCGTTACGACCATGCGACGAACGTAGTCAGGCGGGAAACCGGTTATCCGGAGGAATCTCGCATCGCGCGTTATCCTCTTTTCGATGGTAATCGTGTCGGGCTTCCTGCCGTGATGCTCGATCCAGCATCGCTGCATAAACCTGCGTTCCCAGCTTTGCGGATACTGCTCGCGCCGTATCTGCCGATCTCTCAGCAGCAAGCCGACGACCATATCCGTACACCAAAACTCTTCGGCATGCCGAAAGGGTTTCGCGCGCATTGTGTCACCTCTCTAAATAACGACAACTTCTTGTGGAACACTCCTAAAAACTCATTATCTCTCTGCATGTCTTAGGGTGCAAATGCAACAAGTGGAAAACTATTTCCGCTTCTTCTTAAGGGTACGCTTCAAGTAGTGCCCCGTGTGCGAGCCAGCGGTCGCTGCGACATTTTCTGGGGTCCCTTTCGCTACGATCTGCCCGCCGCGCGCGCCGCCTTCGGGGCCCATGTCGAGAAGCCAGTCGGCGCTCTTCAGAACATCGAGATTATGTTCGATGACGACGACCGAATTGCCGCGATCGACAAGATGCTGCAGGATCTCGATCAATTTCGCAACATCATCGTAGTGGAGGCCTACCGTCGGTTCGTCGAGAAGATACATGGTTTTCGTCTGATGCGGACGGTAGAGCTCGGAGGCGATCTTCACGCGCTGCGCTTCGCCGCCCGAGAGCGTCGTCGCGCTCTGGCCCAATTCGAGATAATCCAGACCGACGTCGCTAAGCGTCTTCAATCGGTCTGCGATCGCAGGAATGTCTTCGAAGAACGCAAATGCTTCCTCGACGGTCATCTTCAGGATGTCATGAATGCTCTTTTTCTTGAATTTCACTTCCAAGGTCTCCTTCATGAATCGCCTGCCGTTGCAGACATCGCACGTGACATAGACCGTCGGCAAAAAGTGCATCTCGACCGCGATAAGGCCGTTGCCTTCGCAGGTCTCGCATCGGCCGCCTTTTCTGTTGAATGAGAACCGCCCCGGCCCCCAGCCGCGTGCGCGCGCCTCCTCGCTCATCGCAAAGAGATCGCGGATGTGCGTCCACGCGCCGGTGTAGGTCGCCGGATTCGAGCGCGGCGTGCGTCCGATGGGAGACTGATCAATAAGAATGGAACGGCCGAGATACTCGGTGCCGGTGAATTCCGCGACGTTGTAGAGCTTCGCGGTCCGCCAGCGCTTGTCGAATCGCGCCAAGAGATTGCGATGCAAAATTTCGTAGAGAAAAGTTGATTTCCCTGATCCGGAGACGCCAGAAACAACTACAAGTTTTGCAAGTGGAATGTCGACACTTACGTTTTTAATGTTGAATTTCGAGGCACCACGAATCTTGAGCTTGCCTTTGTCTTGCGTGCGGCGTTTTTCCGGCATCGGAATTTCCGTTTCCTCGCGCAGGTATGCGAGTGTGCGCGAACCTGATTTGTTCGTCTTTGCCGTAAGTAGATCTTCAAGCCAACCTGATGCAACAATTTTCCCGCCATGCGCCCCCGCCCCTGGACCCATATCGACTATGTAATCAGATGCAAAAATAGTGTCTTCGTCGTGTTCGACGACGAGGACGGTATTGCCGAGATCGCGCAGGCGCTTCAGGGTCTCGATGAGACGGTCATTGTCGCGCTGATGCAGGCCGATCGTCGGTTCGTCCAAGACGTAGAGTGCGCCCACGAGGCCGCTTCCGAGCTGCGAAGCGAGCCTGATGCGCTGCGCCTCGCCGCCAGAGAGTGTATTGGCGCGACGGTCAAGCGTAAGATATTCGATGCCGACGTTCAGCATGAACTGCAATCGGCTTGTGATCTCCCTGTTCACCGCCTTCGAGATTTCCTTTTCCTTTTCACTTAACTCCAACGTGTCAAAAAAAGACTTTGCTTCTTCGATCGACATTGATGTTACTTCTACAATGTTTTTCCTTATTTCTTGTTTTTGGTTTTTTGTTTTCAAGAACACATGCATTGCTTCGTTGCGCAGCCGCGCCCCTTTACAGGCTTCGCACGGCTCGTCTCCCCAGATATACTTGGTCCCGAGACCGTTGCATGTCGGGCATGCGCCGTAAGGCGAGTTAAAGGAGAAAAGCCGCGGTTCGACTTCGGGGAATGAGAAGCCGTCATACGGGCACATGAATTTCGCCGAGACGATGCGGCTTTCGTTCGCATCGGTTAGTTTGACTAACCCGTCAGCTTCGTGGAGTGCGCGCTCGACTGCTTCCGAGGCGCGTTCATTGGCTGCCTTTGGGTCGTCGGTGAACTCGCTGATAAAAATCTCGTCAACGATGATATCGATATCGTGCTTGAAATGCTTCTTGAGTTCGATACGCTGGCGGAGCGATTTTTCCTCGCCATCGACGATCGCTTTTTCAAAGCCCTTATTGAGCATGTCATAGAGAAGCTGGTAGTATTCGCCTTTCCTGCCCACGACGACGGGCGACGAGATGCGGATTTTTGCATTGGAAACTCCGGCAGTAAGTTTTACGCCTGATTTCTTTGCAAGTTTCGTGGTCTTCTCGACGGATTTAAGGATGGATTCGAGGATTTCCTCGTTCGAGAGCTTTTTCACTTCCCTGTCGCAAATCGGGCAGTGCGGATGCCCGATGCGCGAATAGAGAACGCGCAGATAATCATAAATCTCCGTAATGGTGGCGACCGTAGAACGCGGATTGTTCGAACGGCTCTTCTGATCGATGGAAATGGCGGGAGAAAGGCCCGAGATCTCATCGACATCAGGCTTCTGCATCTGGCGCAAAAATTGCCGGGCGTATGCTGAAAGCGATTCGACATATTTGCGCTGACCCTCGGCAAAAATCGTATCAAATGCCAAAGACGACTTCCCTGATCCAGATAAGCCTGTAAACACAATCATTTTGTTGCGCGGCACTTCAACATTGATGTTCTTCAGGTTATGCGTCCGCGCGCCTTTTACGATGATTTTACCTGCCCCGTCCGAATTTTTTGAGGAGTCTGTCATGCACAAAAAGAAGGCGCTGGTGCAGCCTGCATCAACATATATCGATGTCCCGATGTAAAAATTCGTTTGGGGTCTTCCATGTGGTTTTGCCCCCTCTCGTGAGATAGGGGGTAGCAGTATCAGCGTATGCGCTGACGAAAGTACTATAACACAACCGCCTCCTCCTCCAACTCAACCTCAAATTTGCTTTTGACTGCCGCTTTGATTTTTTCCGCCAATGCTCGGACTTCCGTAGCCTTTGCATTTCCTGCGTTTACAAGATAATTTGGGTGCTGTTCGCTGGAAATAGCATCGCCGACACGGACACCTTTCATCCCCGCCTTTTCGATAAGCCAACCGGCAGGGACGCGACCACCACGACTCCGTACTCCTTTCTCTTTTTCAAACATTGCGACGATATTTGCCGGAGCAACGGGATTCATAAAGTACGAACCAGCGGCTCGGACATTTTGGATATGGCGCTTTTCACGCTCGGTAATTGTATCCTCGATCAATTGTTTGCTCTGATGAGGTTTAACCTCATTGAGTTGGATATGAGCCTTCGTGATGATCCATTCGGGATTTTTCTTGAAATAGCTCATGCGATAGGCGAATTCGCATTCGGCATTTGTAAATTCATGCACATCTTCGGTTTTTGTATTGATAGCCCGCGCCCACGTGAGGAAATCTTTTATCTCTGGTCCGAAGGCGCCCGCATTGCCTCGCACCGCACCGCCAATCGTTCCCGGGATGCCGCCGAGCTTTTCCCAGCCTCCAAAACCTTCATCAGCCGCCGCGCGGATGAGTGTAAGAAGATTGCATCCAGCGTCCGCTTCCAATGACGGGTTTCGTAAACCCGTCATATTAAAAAAGCTAAAATGGTTGCTTACGATATGAATGACGAGCCCCTCGAAGCCTTCATCGGGAATGAGAAGGTTGCTTCCGCCACCCATCACGAAAAATGGCACATTGTGTTCTCGCGCCCAACCGAGCGCATCATGAATTTCCTCATCGGTTTTAACCTCAACGAAGTACTTCGCCGGCCCACCTATCTCAAAGGTGGTGAGGTCGGAAAGCGGCTTATTTTCTTGAATATTCAACATATTGACAAGTAGTGTAATGTACTTTACATTATCTCGTAGCGGCGATGTGATCATCATATCGCGCTTCTACTTCGATCCCCAATTTCACGGAGACACTGCCATGGTGGTTATCTGTCGTACGTTAGGAGACGAAGAACATAGCCTCCTCCTTTACGGTCCGCTCGCAGAGAAAAAGGAGGCGGAAGGTTTCTTGCGCGAAAAAGGCTGGGTGCAAAAAGACGATGATACCTACTATTGGTATCGCTCTCTGAAAAAATCGTACCCCCGCGCACAAATCGTCTTTCTGAACAAAGCCGATGAACTGGATAGAGCGCACTAACCCGCAGCGACGGCAACACGTTCAAAGTTGCCGTCGCTATCATTTTTTACTTTCTAATGTTCTCAATTCATCGCGAATAAGTGCAGCCGTCTCGAAATCGAGCGCATCGGCTGCTGCATGCATTTCTTGTTTCTTCTGTTTGATGAGTTTTTTCACGTCGCCGCCGAAGGCTGCTTTGTCGAGCTCGGTGAGTTCGCTGACCGCGCGCTGGCGCGCTTTCTGGATATCGCCGATGATATCGTGGATTTTCTTAGTGATCGTCGTCGGCGTGATGCCGTGTTTTGTATTGTAGGCGATCTGCCTCTCGCGACGACGGTTCGTCTCCCCTATCGCACGTTCCATGGAGCCCGTCATTACGTCGGCATACAAAATCACGCGACCGAGGATGTTTCGCGCGGCGCGGCCGATGGTTTGGATAAGCGAGGTCTCACTACGCAGGAATCCTTCCTTATCCGCATCGAGGATACCAATAAGTTCCACTTCCGGAAGGTCGAGTCCTTCACGCAAAAGATTCACGCCGACGATGACATCGAATCTCCCTTTGCGGAAATCGGTGAGAATCTCGATGCGTTCGATGGTCTTGATGTCGCTGTGGATGTAGCGGGAATTAATCTGCTTTTCCTTCAGGAATTCGTTCAAGTCTTCGGCCATCTTTTTGGTAAGTACCGTCACCATCGAGCGACCGCCGCGCTTCGTAACAACCTCGCATTCGGCAATAAAATCTTTCACTTGCCCCGGATACGGATATGAGTGACTTCGTAAGTCACTTATGATGAGTGACTTACGAAGTCGCTCATCGGCACGTCGCTCATCAACATTGGAAATTCTAGCTACAATCGGACGAACGATAATTTCTGGATCCACAAGGCCTGTCGGGCGGATGATCATCTCGACAGGTTTCCTGCTTTTATTCAGCTCATATTCCGATGGTGTCGCGCTTGTGTAGATAGTTTCTCCCGTGTTTTGCAGAAATTCCTCGAACTTCAAGGGGCGGTTGTCCACCGCGCTCGGGAGGCGGAAACCGTGTTCGATAAGCGTAAGCTTGCGCGCTCTATCCCCCGCATACATCGCTCCCAGCTGCGGCACCGTCACGTGCGATTCGTCAATGATGGTGAGGAAATCCGGCGTGCCGTCTGCCTTGTGCGGAAAATACGAAAGGAGCGAATATGACGGCTCGCCGGATTTGCGTCGGTCGAAATGCCGCGAGTAATTCTCGATGCCCGAGCAGAAACCGAATTCTTTTATCATCGCGATGTCCTGCCTTGTACGGCGCTTGAGGCGCTCGGCTTCGAGGATTTTTCCGCCGGCATCGAGTTCTTTGAGACGCTCGTTGAGCTCTTCTTCGATGTCGTGAAGTGCCGCCTCGATGACGTCCTGTGGCGTTACATATTGTCGCGCGGGAAAAATAAACGCCGAGTCGAGTCTGGCTGTGATCTCGCGGGTAATGTGGTCTATTTCTTCTATCTTTGCCACCTCGCCTCCCGTAAGATCGACGCGGTAAATGACACGCTCGCCTGCCGGCATGATCTCGACGTTTGAGCCGAGTGCGCGGAAGGTGCCGGGAGAGAGATCGCCGGTCGTCCGCTCGAAATACATCGAGATAAGCTTGCGCGTGAGCGCGGCACGCGTCATCCCTTCGCCCTTTTTGAGCGTGAGAATGTATTTTTCATATTCGCGAGGATTTCCGAGGCCGTAGATGCACGAGACCGACGCGACGATGATGACGTCCCTCCGCGTGAGCAGGGCCTGCGTCGCCGCGTGGCGCAAGCGCTCGATATCTTCGTTGATCATCGCCTCTTTTTCGATGTACGTGTCAGTGATAGGCATGTATGCCTCCGGCTGGTAGTAATCGTAGTATGAGACGAAATAGTGCACCGCATGATTAGGAAAGAATTCTCGGTACTCGGCGGCAAGCTGCGCGGCGAGCGTTTTGTTGTGCGCAATGACCAAGGTCGGCTTCCCGTGCTGTTCGATGACGTTGGCCATTGCGAACGTCTTTCCGGAGCCAGTGACACCGAGCAGCGTCTGATCGCGCCTCCCTTCCTTGAGACCTTTCACTAAAGCATCGATCGCCGCCGGTTGATCGCCGGCGGGTTTGTATGAGGATTTGAGCTTGAATACGGACATATCCCTATAGTGGACGATATGGAAGATAATTACAAATATTGGTAAAATGTCGGCAGGCACTCATGCCTAGACGGAGGTCCCCATGCGTGGGAAAAATCAAGGAATCCGTAAAAAAGAGCCGTGGTTCCGAGAAGGTGAACCGGTGTGTCCGGGCTTACTCGCGCTCATACACTGCGAGAGTGAGTGCGAAGCAAAGGACCCACCGAAGCACTGGCGGAAAAACGGCAAAAGGTGTCCGGAGAGCGATTGACCGATGTCGGTCATCGGGGGGCGTCCACGCGGGTGCCCTTTTTTTTAATCAAGAATCAAGACCGAGGCATTGCGCTTGCCGCGCTTGAGAAGCGCGAGGCCGTTCGAGAAATCGGATTCCTCGAGGACCTTATTCATATCTCTCATCGTCTCGCCGGCGAGCATTACTGCACCATCTTCGATGAACTGCCGCGCTTCGCGCTTCGAGCTGGCGAGACCGGATGCCATGAGTGCGTCGACAATGGAAGTACCGAGTTTGATGTCGGCCGAAGGCGCTTGTTGCTGCAACGACTTACGTGTTTTTCCATCAATACTCGTTAAATCAGCTCCATAAAAGAGCACACTTGATATTGCATCCATTTCTTGCGCAGCTGCTTCGCCGTGCACAAGAGAGGTTACTTTCCTTGCCAGAAGGCTTTGTGCTTTTCGTTGTTCAGGGTGCGACTTATGGTCACGCATCCAACTGCCAATTTCCCCTCTTGAAAGCAATGTCAGTTTCAAAAGCAATTCCTCGACCGCATCGTCATCGACGTTCAAGAAGAATTGAAAGAATTGAAAGGGTGACGTCTTCTGCGGGTCGAGCCAGATAGCACCCGCTTCGCTCTTGCCAAATTTCTTCCCTGTCGCTTTGTTGACGATGAGCGGCCAGGTAAGCGCATAGACCTCTTTTTCGGTCTTGCGACGGATGAATTCGACTCCCGCGAGGATATTGCTCCACTGGTCCGAGCCGCCGACTTGCACATCGGCACCGTATTCTTGATTGAGGTGTAGATAATCATATCCTTGTAGTAAGGAGTAGCTGAATTCGGTGAACGAGATGGGCGATTCCTTCTCTAGCCGCTCACGCACGATATCTTTCTTTATCATCGCGTTCACCGTGAAGTGCTTGCCGACATCGCGCAGGAATTCGAGGAGTTTCAATTTGGAGAGCCAATCGGCGTTATTGACCTCGGTGAAATCAGACGTGCCGAAAACTTGACGGATCTGTTTCGCGACGGCTTTCGTGTTATGCGCGACCGTCCTTTCGTCAAGAAGGTTGCGTTCTTCGCTTTTTCCGCCCGGATCCCCGATCATGCCGGTGCCGCCACCAGTGAGAATGATGACCTTGTGGCCGTCTTCGAGAAAGTGCCGAAGAACCAAAAGAGGCACCAGATTGCCGATATGGAGCGAGTCGGCAGATGGATCAATACCAAGGTAAATAGTGCGCTTTCCTCCGGCTGGCGGATCGGTTATCTCTTCAAGAGTCGCGGATGAGTGCTGATGTACGTAGCCGCGCTCGCGGAGGATTTCTGAAAGCTTCATACGCGGAAATATAACATGAAAATGGGCTGCGCCGGATCGTTAGATCTCACCGGAACAGCCCAAGTCTAGGGAGGAAACGCCCAAGTGGGGCTGGTTTAAGGGCGCGGAGCCCTTCTTTCAGAACTATACCTGTCCCGCTTGTACCGTCAATTATCAGGATGTGGATTGTTTTGGTCACGTGTGCCCTCCCGCATCCGCACTTGATGCTCATCCATCCCGAAATGGTGCGCGAACTCGTGCCAGATTGTGTCGGCAATAACTTGCGCAATTGGCATATTGTCTTCCACTGCTGCTTCTTCGATAGGCACTTGAAAGAGCGTGATCGTGTCTGGCATCGTTGCGCCGACGCCGTAATTCTCTCCACGCTCCGAAAGCGGGATGCCGTGATAGTAGCCAAGAAGCGTCTCATTCGGGCCTAAGGCTTCCCTTTCGCGCACTTCGTTCGACGGCTCGTCTTCCACAAGAAGCGCGACATTCTTTATTTTTTTACGCACCCATACAGGCAATTTCTCGTACCCTTCGGCGACAAGCTTTTCGAATCCATCACGCGGCATTTGATGATTCTACAGTAAAAGGGGCGCCTCGCGAGGCGCCCCTTTCCTTCTTTCTTCACCGACTCTCACGGCTTCGGTATGAGCAATGAGAGCGATTCACCATCGTGCAGCCTGCGTATCGCCTGCGCGAGAAGCGAGACGATCGAAAGCTCGGTGAGTTTCATTCTTTTCGGCTTGAACAGGTTTTTTCGGTTGCCCACGCTATCAGTCGTGATGACTTCCGTGATGCCACTCGTATCGAGTCTCTCGAATGCGTCCCGGGAGAACAGGCCGTGCGTCGCAAACGCATATATCTTCTTCGCACCAGCTTTCTTCGCCGCGATGGTATCCGCCACGAGTGTACCGGCGGTGTCAATCATGTCGTCGACAAAGAGGATGTTCTTGCCGCGAACATCGCCGATAATCTTGATCGTCTTTTCTTCGACGACACCCGGCGTCGCCCTGCTCTTTGAGAACAGGACGAAATCATCCTGGCCAAGAAGTCGTGCATACGCTTCCGCACGCGGCCCGCCGCCTTTGTCCGGCGAAGCAACCACGAACGGATTAGTGAGAATCTTGCGCAAGTACTCAACCGAGACGGCAGATGCATACAGATGGTCGACCTGCATGCGATTACCGAAGAGCGCCATCGTCGGTTCCGAGTGAAGGTCGACAAGCAGTACCCGATCCGCACCGCTCTCTGCGATAAAACGGATGATGGTGCGCGCGCTGATCGGCCGACGCGGCCGGTCTTTGCGATCCTGGCGATTGTAGCCGAGATACGTCGGGATGACCGTCACGCGACCCGCAGATGAACCATGGGCCGCTTCAGCGAGAAGGACCATCTCGATGAGATTTTCCGCCGGAGGGCCCGTCGTATTCACGATGAAGACATCCGCGCCGCGAACATCTTCCTCGATCTGCACATCCACTTCACCGTCGGCGAAGCGGGCGACACGTGCCTTGCCGAGATCAATGCTCAAACGCTCACAAACCTTATCGGCAAGCGGCCTGCCGGCGGTGCCGGCGAATACCTTGATACGATTACGCATCGTTCAGTACCTCTCTCTCATGTTTCGTACACTGTGGCCTTTCCCCACTCTATGCGACCGATCAGGATGGGTCAATGCGCTTCTGGTCGAACAAGCTCCGCGAAGCGTTTCCTCACTTTTTCGAGCTTGGGCTCGATGATAAGTTGACAGTAGTTCGCCGAGGAATTCTTCTTGTAATAATCCTTGTGATAGTCCTCTGCCGGGAAAAAATCTCTCAAGGGAAGGACCTGCGTGACGATTTTCAGTCCTTCTTTCGCGTAATCCTGGAATTTCTCGATCGTCGCTCCCGCCATCCGTTTCTCCTCTTCATCCTGATAGAAGATAACGGAACGATACTGCTCGCCAACGTCGTTCCCTTGCCGATTCGGCGTCGTCGGATCGTGCGAGCCGAAAAATACGGTAAGCAAATCTTCGTAGCTGATGAGCGTCGGGTCGTATGTCACGCGGATGACTTCAGCGTGACCGGTATCGCCCGCACTCACTTGCTCGTACGAAGGATTCACGATGAAGCCGCCCGCATACCCCGGCTCGATACGATTCACGCCTTTGAGCATCTTGAAAACCGCTTCGGTACACCAGAAGCACCCACCGCCGAAAACGGCTGTTTTCATACATTCGGTGCAGGAGTCGGTGCGGCCGCGACCGGTGCGGACCACGCATTGAGCCCCGCCACTTTGTACATCGCGAAGAGTAGGACGGCAGCGGCAAGGTATTGGCTCCAGGCCAAGGTCGTCGAATAGAGGAGATAATCGATGAAAATGGCCGTCATCGGGAACGCTAATTCGACGATCGCCGAGACGCGCACCGGCGTCGTGCGAAGCCCGCGGTAGTATATCCAGAGCGCAAGCATGCCGCTTGAAAGGGCTATTCCCACGAGCGTGAGGTATTGAAGGGGCGTTATTAAGACGAACGAGGGGCTCGCGCCGAGCGCGAAGACGAAAAGAAGCGCGATCGGCACCGTGAGGAGAAAGCGCATGCCGGTAATGAAAGTATTTGAATGATTAAGAAGCGTGAAGCGCGAGAGCGCCGTCGAGCCGCCCCAGCAGATAGCCGCAAGGAGCGCGAAGAGCGCCGCGATCACATGCGCGCCGCCCTCGGAGAAATTGACGATGCCGAACGGGAACGTAACGAAATATCCCGCGACTAAGGCGAGTGCGGCCCACGCCGCATACCGCGCCGCGGGCCGCTCGCCGAGAACCACCCACGCCATCCCGACGGCGAAAATAGGCTGGAGCTTCTGGATGAGGAAGACGACGGAGAACGGAATGAAATTCACTTTAAGAAGCGCGGTCGTGAAAAAAAGCGTCCCGAGAACACCCGAGAGGAGCGCGACAACACCGAGTACTCCCCACTCTTTCCGCGTCAATGTCTCCCGCGTCCATGCTTTCCACAAGAAGGGCGCGATGATAATGAGTCCGATGAGATGCTCGAAAAAGACAATGGTAATGGGCGGCAGGCCGTAGAGCGACCGGCGCAAAATACCATCGAGACCCCACAATACTGCGGCGATGAAAATAAGGAGAGGGCCGTAGGACATGCCTTATGGTTTACGTAAGCGCGAACTCTATGTTTTGGAATCCTACAATGTGATGAGGTATGGACTTTCTTCGAAAATGTTCGCGTTCGACTTCACTGGAGAGCGCGACGACTTCTCGTAAATTCTCGTAAAGCTCTTCCAGAGTCTCGCCCTGCGTATAGCACGATCGAAGACTCGGCACGATTCCGACATACATCCCGTTTTCATCGCGCTCGATCAAAACCGGAAGCGTCACGCTCCTCCGCGTTTTGCGCCCTCGTGTGCCTTTCTTCTTCATGTGTTACATCATATTAGCATACTTTGCTCCGTAACTGTACTGCGGCGCAAAATACCATCGAGACCCCAGAGAATTGCCGCGATGAAGATAAGAAACGGGCCGTAGGGCATATTTTATTTACTTTTTATTAAGTGCTGCAACCATAACTTCTTGAAGAACGGCATTGTGAGAGTAGATAACATGAACGCTACTGCGGGCACAACCGCGTGTATGAGGGGACGCTCTACTTCTATAACCCAAAGATACGCAGCAATCGCAAGGTAAGTAAACAATATTAACAATGCCTTTCTAATCCAACTTGTTTCCCACGCTTTATCTGCTTCGACTACTCGATTTCTATCCTCTATTCTCTGAACTCGTTGTTCCAGGGGTTCGTTTCCCATATTTTACATTCTATGTTTTCGGCCGCAAAAGAGGAAACAGTTGCGCTTCATGGGCAGGGCGATTCTCGAGGAACGAGAAAAGGCGCTCGGAGACGCCGAAACCGAAGGCGGGCGGCATACCGTATTCCATCGCTTTCACATAATCCTCGTCGAGGCGCTGTGCTTCTTCGTCGCCTTGGTCGCGAAGCTTCTGTTGCTCTTCGAATCGTGCACGCTGATCCTGCGGATCATTGAGCTCGCTGAATCCTTTTCCCATTTCCGAGCCGGCAAGGAGGACTTGGAATCGCTCGACGATATTCGGATTCTGCGCGGAACGCTTCGCTAAGGGCTCAAGGTACACCGGCGTATTTATGAGAAATGCCGGCCCTGCAATAGTCTTGCGGATGGATTTCCACAAGTGATCGATGGCGCGCGCCTTGTTTGGTGCTTTCCCTAATTCAATCTTCGCATCGCGTGCCGCTTGGATCGCTTCCTTTTCAGAGCATGTAAGCGGGTCAATACCGAAGCGCCCCTTCATGATTTCGTTGAAATCAATGCGTGGCCACTCTTCCGCAAAATCCACGGTGTGATCGCCGATCGTGAAGGTGTATTTTCCGTACACTTCGTTTACGATATGGCGATACAAGTCCTGTGTGAATTGCATGCCTTTCTTCATGTCGCTGAACGCTTCGTATGTCTCGAGCTGCGTGTAATCCTGCAAGTGCTCGCGCGATTGGCCTTCGTTCCTGAAAATGCGTCCAATCTCGAAGACTTTCGGGAACCCGGCGACAAGAAGGCGTTTGAGCCATAGTTCGAGCGAGATGCGTAAATAGAGATCGATATCGAGCGCGTGGTGATGCGTCTCGAAAGGACGCGCTTCGGCGCCGCCGGGAGTTGTTTCGAGGACGGGCGTCTCGACTTCCATGAATCCTCGCGCGAGCAGGAATCCCCGCATCGACTGCCAGAAACGTGCACGGCGTTCGAACATCTGGCGCACTTCTTCGTCAAGGAGGATGTCGAGATACCTTTGGCGCAAAATCACTTCTTCGTCTTTGAGCCCGAACCATTGGTCGGGGATTGGCATCAATGATTTCGTGAGCATCTTCCACGACGCGACTTTCAACGACTGCTGCCCGCGCTGCGTCATGTATGCGACACCCGACGTCTCGATAAAATCACCCACGTCTACCACGTCGTTAAACAGTTGGAACAAAGCGTCATCCATTTCGCCCTTTTGAAAAACCACTTGAGTCTTTCCGGCCTGCCCCGTAGCTCCGCCGGAGGCGGATGGTAGCGGGGTACCGTCGAAGAGATCTGCGAACATGATGCCGCCCTGACCGCGCTTGGACATGACGCGCCCCGCGAGCGTCATGTGCTTTTCGCTTGCAAGAAGGTGTTCGAACTGCGCCAGAAATTCGCTGATATCGGTATCTTTTTCCGTATGCGCGGGATACGCCTCCATCCCCGCAAGCTTCAGAAGCTCCAGTTTCTTCAGCCTGTCGGCCCTGATATCGTCACCGCTTGCCATGGTTTTGACATCATACCATGCAAGCAAAAGGCCCCGCACCAGCGAGGCCTTTCTCTGCACAAAGTCTACGCGGATGCTTTTACGCAAACGCGACTATCCGGAGACCCAAAGCGATCAGGACAAAACTCGCAATCCTGAGCGCGCCTATCGTCGGTTCTCCGTCGGGCATCTGGCCGGCGTAATAGAGGAGGATAAGTCCAGCGAGACAGCTCCCCGCTCCAAACGCCACCTGCGTGAGACCTTTGCGGATCTCTCGGTTCATTTACATCTCCATCAAGAACGAGTGCACATCTCATTAAAATAGCAACTGGTCTCCGTGTCAATTTGGCGTGACGCAATTCGTATACGTCGTAACACCATTCTCGATAAGAGATGCGGTGCCATCTCCTCCGCGGAATTCGACGGCACCAGTGTTGTTGAGATAGCGGATGTCGGCCTGCCCGGCCAGGGAACCTGATTCGGCTTCCCGTAACGTTATCTGCCGGCCGTCGGAGAGCGTGAGGGCGAGAATGTCGCGCGCGAAGACTGCGATAATTGATTTCCCTTGCGCACAGGCGAAGTTGGCCTCGTTTTCGCTGGAGATGGAAGCGCCATGCTCGAGGGTGGCCGAAGTCGGCGGGGGTTCAGATGGGCCTTTGGTGGAGGGCGGCGCCGTCGGCGGCTGCCAGCCGTTGCGTGCCGTTTCCGTGTTCACGCGCGCGAGATACCACCACCCGCCGGCAAGGATGAGAGCGCCGATCCCGACGACGATGAGTGCGTTTCTCATAGAAATATGGTAGCACGCGTGGGTGCTATACTCGTACGAATGTCAGTTGCACTTGTATCACTTGCCGCTGCGGGGGCTGTCATGCTCATTTCGCTCTCCGGCGTCATCTTCGCCGCCGGGCCCCTCCAGCGCTGGATGCACCGCAATCTCCCCTACCTCGCCACCTTTTCAGGCGGCGTCTTTCTCATCGTTGTCTTCCACCTCCTTGAAGAATCGCTTCAGGAAGGCTCGGTCGCCTTGGCGGCCGGCGCGGTCCTTTTCGGTGCGGCGCTTATGGAAACACTGCACCACCTCTTTCCCAACCCGCACCACCATCACAGCGTAGGACACACGCATACGCATACTCCTGTCGACGGCCGCCGCGTCCTCTTGAGCGATGCACTGCATAATGTCGGCGATGGCGTGCTCATCGTCGCTTCGTTCTCTGTGGGCTGGTACGTCGGCCTCATCGCAACGATCGGTGTCCTTATCCACGAATTCGTGCAGGAAATATCCGAATTCTTCGTGTTGCGCGAAGCTGGTTATTCCATCCGTGACGCCTTAACGCGCAACCTCCTCGCTTCTACAACTATTCTCGGCGGCGTTGCGGTCGCAGTGTATCTTGCATCCGCAGAAGAGATCGCTGTTCTCTTCGCGGGACTTGCCGCCGGTGGCTTTCTCGCCGTCATCCTGCGCGACCTTCTGCCACACACCATCAAAGCGATCCGAGCTCGCGGCGGCGCGTCGCTCCATGCACTCGCCCTCATCGTAGGTATTGCCCTTATGCTTGGCATTCAGACCGCTTTCCCTGAACATGAAGATACCGATAGCGAAGAACACCTCGGCATTTCGCACGAGGTGTTCTTGAGTTGACGAAAAAGTAAAAGCTTACGAAAGGTGCTTGGACACCAGCTTTGTCATCTCGAACATGGAGACCGTGCCCTTGCCACCAAAGACTTTCTTGAGGTCGGCATCCGCATTGATGTTGCGCTTGTTCTGCGCATCCTGGAGATTATTCTTCTTGATGTAGACCCAGAGCTTCTTCACGACCTCCGAGCGGGGCATCGGCCCCTTCCCTATAACAGCCGCGAGATCGTCGCTGATTTGCATCGGCTTCATGAACGCTGAATTGCTTTTTGCCATATCGTTATAATTATTACGCACGCGTTAGTAAAAGTGGTACGTGACGTTATTCTACAGTATCTTTCCTTGTATGTGAACGTCAATCAGGCACGTGGGATAACTTGCAACCCTTGTGCTCATGACTATTTCGTGGTGTTTCCGGGCTCAAACTCCAAACACACCGAGTTAATGCAATGCCTTTTACCCGTGATTGTCGGCCCGTCATCAAAAACATGGCCTAAATGCGATTTGCAGCGCGCGCAAACGACTTCCGTGCGCTCCCGATTTCTCCAAGAGCGAAGCGATTGGTCAGAAATCGCAGTCCCCTTGGGGGAGTGCATACCATGCGAGCTATCCTCGACGAATTCGACGGCGCCGGTGAGTGCCTTATCGAATGACGGCCAGCCGGTCCCAGAGTCGAATTTTGTGTCCGATACGAACAGTGAGTTCCCACACGCGACGCATGTAAACACCCCTTCGCGCTTCTCCTCGAGGAGTTTCCCCGAAAACGGCGTTCCGTCCCCTTCTCGCGCAAAACGGCGTACTGCTCGGGAGTGAGTTTCTTCTTGAATTCGTCTTCGCTTTGCAGCATGACATCTGTCATACAGACAGTATAGCTGCTTGATTCGTAGGCGGTCAGGTGTCAGACTGCGGGTGCCGAAAGGCTGCGAACTGATCTTTGGAGGAGAAAATGCGCAGATACATCATGCTGGCCGCCGCAGTGCTCGCGCTTGCGACGGCGGCGAAAGCCGAACCGTGCATCAGCGCACCAGCATGGATCAAGATCTACGTCACGGACTGGTGTCCGTTTTGCAAGGCATTGATTAGGTACCTGCATAACCGTGGTATCTACAATTATTCACTCTGCGATATCGAAGAGGACTATCGATGTGCGGAGGAGCTTCTGGCTCTCACGGGCACACCGGGCGTTCCGGTCACGTACGTCTGCAACTATCGGATCTCGGGCTTCGATCAGCTCGAGTTGGATCGTGTATTCGGACCTGGACGGTTCTAATGACGATGCGACCGCACCCCCAGGGGGTGCGGTCTGTCATTTTCGTTTTCTTGACGGAGGAACGCTTTTGTCCTCCAGTGTTATCCACAGGGGTTTACAGGCTTTTTGTATGGGTGTACGGTGCAAGTAGTGATTCCAGCTATCTGATGCGGGGGTCACTGGCAAAGGCAATGACGCCTTTTGCTCTTTCCAGAAGGAGAATGCAATGAAAAGTATCGTTGCAGCCATTCTATTCCTCTGGACTCATAATGCAGAGGAGCAGCGTTGGCTATTGGTCAGGGCTGAAATGCCTCCGGGCACGAGCGTCATGTTTTGCGGCGTCAACGCCCAAGCTGACTTCGACACCTGGAAGCGACAACATCCTGGCTGGCAGATCCTCAAGTGGTGGTGTGCCGAAGAGCGCACCGAGCGCTATACCGCCTGGATAGACCGCCAGGGTCGGTAACACTCGGAGGAAACCCATGGCTGGGATAACAAATGAGAAAGTCCGAAGGGGCGCACGGATGAAGTGTGCCCCTTTGAATTTTCTTCATTCAATTTTCATCCCAAATGTGCGTGATCGTTCCAGACGAGAAGCCACCATGGACGACGTTTATCATTCGGGTCGAATTTCAATACTGACAGGCCTGTGTTTGTTGTGCGCACCCCCCATTCGAAGTGTCCCCATTCTTTCACGCTGAAATCTTTACCGAATATCATGCGAGCAATGAGGATGCGGGAAAAGTAGCCGTGCGTGACGACGAGAATATGCTGCTCGGGAATATCCTCAAGAAACGAAAGTGCCTTTTCTGCGCGCAGTGAAATGTCTTGGAAATTTTCGCCGTCCGACACGCGGCTATTTTCAACCAAGAACGTTTGCACCCATTGATCATACACGTCGTTCATTTCTGGGTCGTCCACCGACCGGCCGATCATTTCACTGGGTAAGCACCGTTCGATGAACAAATCTGAAAGTTGAACTTCCCTACCGATTCTCTTAGAAATAATTTCTGACGTCTGCCGAGCGCGAGGCCGTGTACTTGAAATAAGTGCATCAATGGGAAGACGCACGGCACGTTCGGCAATAAAGGCCGCCTGCTCCCTTCCTAAATCAGTCAAAGGTGAGTCGATGTCATTCCAATACGGGTCTAATCCCTTGATGTTGACGGTGGCTTCCCCATGCCGGACGAGATAGATCGTTTTCATCGGCCTATTTTACAGCACAAACTCCCCGTCTTTGTAGATTATTTTCTGCGTGCCGTCTTTGAGATGCGCCGTTACGGTACGGCGGGTGGTGGAGATGATGTCGGTGTGGACGGAGGAATCGTTGAAGCCGAGCTTTTTGGCATGCGCCTTCGTGAACGTCTTGAGATTGCCGTTGAAGGTGTCCTTGTAGCTCATACCAACAGCGAGGTGCGTGTTCCCCTGCGGGCCGCCCATATTCTCGTCGAACAAGGTCTCGGCCATGAATTTCGTGATGCGCGAGTGGCGACGATCCGTGAGCGAGTATTCCCCCATCTTGTCGGCGTTCTTTGTCGCTATCATCTGCTTCAAGAGTTTCTCGTTCGTTTTCGCTGTGGCTTTTATGACGCGTCCGTTCTTCCACCACAATTGAATTCCCGTAACCTTCGCGCCGTAGCGATAGAGCGGCTGATTGAAACGTATCCAGCCGTTAGTGCCGCGCCAGTCAGGCGAGGTGAAAATCTCGAAGCTCGGCATATTGACGCCCCGCCCGGCAAGCCATTGACGCTTCTCGCCGAGGCGTATCCAGAGATCGGCATCGGGGCCTTTGACATGGAGCTTATCGATCTTCGGCGAGAGCTTGTTGAGCTTGTTTTTATACATCTCTATCTCACGATAGACTTCTTTCCACTTTTGTATCGGGTCTTTGTGGTCAAGGAAGCATGCTTTGATTATCTGGTCCCAGTATTCTTTTTCCGAGAGCCCGGCTTCTTTCGCCATCGCGGGAGTGCCGTAGAGCCCGATGGACCATGTGAATTTCCCCTGGTGTTCCTTCTCGTGCCGCCAATCCATGAAGGGCTTGAGGGCGACCCCGCGTTGCATGATCTTTTTCGGATCGACGCCTTCAAGCGCATGCGGATCCTTATCGGCAAGGAGGAAGAGCGAGTGGTCCATCACATCGACGAGGCCGCGCAGATATTTCGCGGGAAAGAAATTGATCTGTTCGTCGTTCGCATGCTCGTAGAAATAGCGGCTGACGCTGATATTGCGGCGCTTGTCGCCCTTCTCTTCGTCCGGCGCGTAATTGGCGATGACGTGCCCGCCGGCGTCCACGATGGCGTTCGTGACCGCCGTATACAAGGGCTTCGCCGCCTCGCTCGCCGAGAGCCGGACTACATCTCCCTTCTTGATGCCTTTCCCCATGCCGAGCGCGAAATTCACGAGAACGTCGGCGTATTTCGTAAGGATCTTGTCGCTGGGCGTGTAAGACTTTTTTTGCATCATGGCAGAATACCCGTCTTAACGGCTATTGTCCATATTCGCAAGCATGAGTAGTATTTTGTACCATGGTACAAAATACTACTCATGCCTTCAGATTCAGGTCCGTTTTGATATTTCTGAATAGATGGAGAGGAACGCGAAAAGGAGGCTCAAGGATAGGGGGCCGAGGAAGATGCCGATGGGACCGAAGAACGTGAGGCCGCCGAGGACGGAAAGGAGGATGAGCAAGGGGTGGAGCTTTACGCCACTGCCGATAAGCTGGGGGCCGAGGAAATTGTCGACGAGACCGACCGCGAGGACTCCCCAGATGGCGAGTCCCAAGGCGCTCCCGGGATTCCCGGTGAGGAACATGAAGATGACCGTCGGGATGAAGACGAGGCCCGTCCCGATGCCGGGGATGAGAGCGGCGATCGCGGCCACGGTGCCCCACAAGATGGGGTTCGGGACGCCGAAGATAGTGAAGCCGATGGCCGTAAGGACGCCCTGGATGAGCGCGATCGTGAGATTGCCTTTGATGACGGAATTGACCGCGCGTTCAAGCTTGTTCGCGATCTCCTCATCGTAGTGATCGCGCAGAGGCGAGAGCTCGACCACTTTGTCCTTCAATTTCTCGCCGTCGCGCAAGAGATAATAGAGTGCGATGAAGAAAAGGAAGAATTTGAGGACAAGCGAGGCCGCGCTCGAGAACGCGCCCGCGAGATGCTGGATGAGCCACTGGAGGGCCGTTTCGGCGTATGTGGAGATATTCGTGGAAAGCTGTGCCGAAAGACCTCGCGCCGCGGGCACATACGGCACGATTAGGGCCTCGACGTCGCGCGCGACCGATTGCACGTACGCGCGCGCATCGCCGCCCCTAAGTCCAGTATAGAGATCGCGCGCCTCGATGCCGATCTGCGTACCGATAAGCGAGAGCGGCACGAGGATGGCGACGACGCTCACCAAGACCGTAATGAAGGCAGAGAGCGAGGGCCAGAGCGGAAGTTTCGAAAGTATTTTCCGATACAGTGGCTGAAGGACCACTGCAAAAACAGCCGCGAGGAACAAGGGCGCGAGGAATGGCTGGAATATGAAATACGTGAGGACGAGCGCTCCTGCGAGAAGAATCAGGAGAAAGTAGTGCCCGATCCAGGGACTATGCATGCATCAAGGATAGCACACCTTTCCTACCACAACTGATTCGCCTTCGCGCGCGTGAGGGGGCCGAAATAGCCGGTACCTTTCGTGAGGCCGGCGGGAGTGAGGATTTCGCTCGCGTACTTCTCTTGGAATCGGGCGACGGCGCGGCGGGTGAGTTCGCCGAAGTAGCCGCTCACGATGGCCTCGGGATAGACGCCTTCGCGGATGAGGAGCTCTTGGAGCGCGGTGACATCGCTGCCGGAATCGCCCACTCGGAGGTTTCGGGTGAAGACAGGGCTGGGTGAAGGTGGGGTCGGTATCGTGCTGCTTCCACCTGCACAAACCTGCGCGATCTTCGCGCGCGTTGCAGGACCGATGACGCCGTAACCGTTAGCGGCGGCCGCACCGCTGCAGAGCTGAAGTTCGCGACATTGGAATTTTTTGACGGCAGCGGTCGTGACGGGACCAAAGTAGCCGGTGATCTCCCCGTACGTGTAATCCCCTGTTGCAGTGAGAAGACGCTGAAGTTCGGAGACCGATCTGTCAGTACCGTCTCGTGCGCCTTCCGAAAGATTACGCGTAATCACGGGGCACACACCTGCGGCGGCTCCAGCGGCGGCGTTCATCGGCTGCACCCAGGTGCCATTGGGAAGCTGCACAGGTGGGAAGGGGTTGTAGGGCGTTGTCGGAGGAGGTGTCGGCTGTGGAGATGTTGGCGGTGGCGGCGCATTCGGCGTTGGCGTAGGAGTGGGCGGCGGAGGTGCAGGCGGAGCGGGCATTGTCGGTTCGGGGTCTGTCGTCCAACACGCGGAGCCGGTGCACGATTTAAGCGCATTGAGCCGGTTTTTCAGATTCTGAATGATCGAACTGTAGGCAGAATCATTCGGCTTGCTTGAAAGTTGATACGGATCGGTCGAGAGATCGTAGAATTCTTTTTCCGTCGATTGTCCGCCGGGGAGAACGTGCTCGATATAGACAAAACGATCGGTGCGGACTGCCGAATAAAAACCGGCAAACGAATCGAGATTGGGCACCGTTCTGTTCATTCCTTCCAAGAGAAGCGTGCTCCGGCCGAGTGCGGATGCGTTGTGTGCAAGCGGCATGATCGAGCGGCCGTCTTGCGCGCGGCCGGGTGTGGCCTGCGCGAGCTCAAGAATCGTCGCGGGAAGATCGACATTGCTCACGAGCTGGTTGCGAGTCTGCCCCGCCGTGATGCCGGGGCCGCGAATAATCAAAGGAACCCGAATCGATTCTTCGTAGATGAGATATTTCTGCCACCACGCGCGATGTTCGCCGTGGAAGTAGCCGTTATCGGACGTGAATATGATGTAGGTGTTGTCCAACTTCCCTGCTGCCTGCAGCGCATTCACGACATTCGCGACCGTCTCGTCGACGCTTAAAAGCGTCTCGCGCTGCTTACGATAACTGTCTGTCGCCGCAGCGATGAGCGATGCGTCCATCGGCTGCGAATCGCGCACGAACGACGGCTTGTCAGACACATCGACTTCGTTGAATGATGGTGGCTGCGGATGCGCAAGGGTGGCGAAGCGACCAACATGCCGGGGCGCGGGAACCGGTTTATCGCCAGCGGCGGGATCCGTGTGCGGCGCGTTTGGCGTAAGCCAGAGAAAGAAGGGTTGTGCGGTACCTGCCTGCGCAGTGATAAAATCAACTGCCCTCTGCGACAGCACATCAGTTTTATACTCCTGCACTGCGCTACCGTAGGTACGCAGTGCGCCATTTTCATTCATCGTGTAGTTGTAGTAGGCATGATTCGTCGGATCGACCGCGCCTATCCACGTACTCCATCCTGAAGGAACGTGGGTAGGCGGCGTCGTGCCGCTTCCGTATCCATTGAGGTATTTGCCTATGAGCCCTGTGGTGTACCCCGCCTGTTGCAGCCAGACCGGCAACGTATTCCCTTCCGTGGGCTGGAGCCCCTGATACCCTCCTTTCCGCCCATCAAAGCCGCCGTCAAAGTTGGTCCATACGGTATTGTTGTGGCTGAATTGGCCGGTGAGGAACGTGGCGCGCGACGGGCAGCATAGAGGATTCGCGGCGAAGCTGTTGAGGAAGCGCACGCCTTTGTCGCGCAGTAGGGTTTTCACATTTGTCATCACCTCCAGGGTTCCCCGGTCGTCTTGATCGTCCGTCATGATGACGACGATGTTCGGCTTGGAAGCGGCGGGCGTCGAATTCCCTGCCGCATAGAGCGCTGGAATCTCTGATGACGAAAGTGCGAGGCTGTACAGCCGCACTTCGTCGATCGCCGCGCGCGCGTAGTTGCCGCTATTGAGGTTCGCGCCGATAGTAACGTCGCCAGCATTCGACATCGTGCCGTCCTGGTCAGTGAGCGCGCCGGTCCTCGTCGTAGATTCCTGGACGCCGTTGATATAGAGGCGGTAGCCGTTTCTGTCCCCGACACCGACCACGAAGTACCAGGTATTGGGTGTGAGCGTCGTTGCACCTGTTTCCGCGTATCGCACGCTCGCGTCCTTTCCCTGCAGTGCAAGATGCCGATTCACATCGAGGAAGAATGCGTAACCGACAGTATTCGCGTCTTGTTTTATGAAAATAGGCTGCGACTTCCCCGCTGTGAATGCATCGAATCGTACCCATGCCGTGATGGTGAAATTGCCGGTTCCCACATCAAGAGTATCGTTGTCCGTGACGCGTACGTAATCGTCGATGCCGTCGAGTGCGACAGCATTGCCGCTTCTTCCAGCGACCCACGCGGCTCCATTCTGTAACACGCCAGTATGTCCACCCGCGGTATCAGAGGCAGACGTGCCGCTTCCTTCGTTGAACGACCAATGCGCAGCTGCGCTCTGCGCATGAGCATATCGAAAAGATGCGGCGATCGTGAGCAACAAGATAAGAGCTGCTGCCGTCTGTACGAGAATAATGTGCGCGTGTCGGAAGTACACGATACAAGCTTATCTATGATGGGGATCGCGTGCAAAGAAATGATGTGGACAATCACTGCAGCGCATCTCGCACCTTGTTGCAACTTATCGCGTGAGGAAGTTCAGGAGACCTTTCAGCGCTTCTTCGAGCGCGGTCAAGGCGTTTGCGAGTTGCAATGAGGATCCGGTGTCTGCTTGCGTTCCGGAAGTGACTACTATCGTGCCCTTCCACAGCGTTCTCATTGGTTCAAACTTGACGGCGTAGTCGGTGTCCAGTTGTAGCCCCTTCAATAATTGCACTGATGCTGGATAACCATCTGGCAAAAAACCAGGGGGAGACCCATACCAAGGATCGGGAGGATATTTATCCGTGTAGGTATGCACGGTGTTGAGTTTGCATTGACCTTGCATTATTTCACCAAAACCAAAATCTGTATCTACCTTTACAATTCCGCACGTCTGCTCGGCTGTTGATCCACTTGGAAATGAAACTTTTGGAGACATATCGCCGAAGTTGACGCGCAGCTTGTAATTGGCAGAAGGAGCAGGAGAAGGATAAGAAGTTGATAGGGGGAAGGTAATGTCGCTCTCAACCTCGACCGTAAGCGGCGCTGACCCCGCTACTGGCATGACTGTAGTTCCGCCAGACCACCCGGGTAGCCTCCCCACAAGTCCTCCTCCAGGCCACCCTGCATCATTCTCATATGATGGTGGTCGAAATTCCCATCTGCTCCCCGCTACCCATCGGCCATTCGTGCACCGGTTAAGATTCAAACAAACAATCTTATCGGGCCAGATAGTCTGATCGGGAGGCACCGGCGGCCACGAACTTAGACTTGGACATTGCGTGGTTTCGCTTCGCATCTGTCCGCTCGCGTACGTCTGTCCGTTGTGGGTGCAGGATGCGCCAGTGGAGCCTGCCGTTATCGTCGCCGACCAGAGCTGTTCAGAGGATAGTTCTGTCTCGAAGGGATATCCATCCATGTTGCCATACCAGACGAGTGCGATCTTGGCCGTATATGAGCCTGCCGCATAGGTGTGGGAGACATTGGAGAGAGCACACCGTATTCCTTTAAATAACTCGGATGTGCAATTCTGTTTCTGTTCAAGAGGAGCAGATCCATCGCCGAATATGACGCGAATCTTGGCTTTACCATAGACACCACCATAGGCTGGACGTGCCGCGTCGTAGCTGCCCGCAAACGTGACCGTCAAGGGCGCAGGGCCTGATTGGGGGGTGGCGGAGAAATTTCCAGAAGAAGTAGTGTCGCCACCTCCCGCAACCGTACACGATGCCTTGTTGTACGCGCTACTGCCGGAGAGGGTGCCATTGGTGCACGTGCGGGATTGGGAGACCGAGGAGCAGGACTGGCCCCAGGGGACGGTGTTGGTTGAGTAGAACGTTTTCGACTCGCTGTGGAGCAGGGTGATGCCGTCGAGGGTACAGGAGGCGTTATTCGCTGGGGTGTCATCTACGTGGGCTCCGTTGAATAGCGATTGGATCTCTGAAGCAGATAGTATCGCATTGTAGACGCGCACGATATCCATCCGCCCCTCGAACGCGCTGTCGAAGCCAACCTGCGACCGATTCACGAAGTCTTGGTTGTTGCCGAGGTAGAGGTGGGATGTATCGGCGACCGGTGTTCCGATCGGATCTGCAGGATCGTACGTGCCTGGATTCGGAACGGAGCTTCGTAATTCCTGCGGCACGCCGTTTACGTAGAACGTGGGTTTGTTTGAGAGACTGCTGAACGAATACGTCACCGCGACATGAAACCATGTATTGAGCGGAAGCGTGTTCACCGTCTGCCAGACACCTTGCTGGGTCGTGTGCCCCGAGCGCAGATACAGCCTGCCGTCGCTATTGATCCCGAAGTTAAAGCGGCCGCGCTCGGTGTTGCCCTTGCGCATGATGATGCCGCCGTACTCGGTGGGGCGCACCCACGCCGCGAGAGTGAATGACTCCATGTTCAGGATGTTGGACGAGACGGTGTCGACGCGCATGCGGTCGTCCACGCCGTCGAGCTCCAGCTTGTTGCCCTGCTGGGTGCCCACGTAGCGCGTCGCGCCGTTCTCGAGGATGCCGTTGTTGCCGTTGCCGGATGAGTCGAGTGCGGTAGCGCCCGAGGCTTCGTCGAATTTCCATTCGGCGACAGGTGTGGTGACGACGCCTCCCGCAACGGTACACGACGCTCTGTTGTACGTGTTGCTGCCTGATAGAGTGCCGTTGGTGCAGGTGCGAGTTTGTGCGACTGATGAGCAGGTATTTGGTGATTGGACGGTGTTCGTCGAGTAAAAGATCCATGATTGGCCGTGGAGTACCGTGACGCCGTCGAGGGTGCAGGAGGCGTTTGAAGGATACGGAGGAGGAGCGGGAGGAAACGACGCATCGCAGCCTACGCGCATGGCACGTCTCGTCTGTGGGCCGACGACGCCCCAGCCGTTTTCTTCGGGGCCGCCACTGCAGAGCTGCATGTTGCGGCACTGCCATTGCTGTACTGCCGCTTCCGTGAGCGGGCCGAAGTAGCCGGTGGTATGGCCGTAGGTGAAGTCGCCGGTTTGTGTAAGGAAGCGCTGGAGTTTGGTGACTTCTCCGTTCGTCTCACTGTCGGTGCGGCCTAGGTAGAGGCTCCTGGTGAGGCGCACGCAGCTTGCCGTGATGGGATCGGACTCTTGAGCGGTGAGATCGAAGGGAATGAGTGATGCTGCTATCAAGAATGCGCCTGCGATGAGGAGTGCGCCGAGGGTCGCGGTGCGACTGGACATGATTAGTAGTGTATTAGGCCCTTTCGAGAGCGTCTAGATAGGGGATGGGGATAATTATTTCAATACAGTTCCATACCATCCGTCCAAAATGCATGGGGATGTGGAGATATGAAGCCGTTTCCATTATTTTAGCCAGTTCTGCGATGAACGCGCGGAGAATTGCTTCGAGAGGGGTGAGGACAATCGGTCAGTTCGTGACATTCACCGTCGTGTAGAATTCAGCCTCGCGACTTGCGTTGTAGAATTCAGCCTCGCGACCTACGTCGCGGACAGTGACCGTCATGTTGTACGTCCCGGCAGAACTGTAGCGATGAGTGAAGGTGTTCGAGGTGGTGAAGTCGAGGGGCCGCCAGATCGAAATGGATCCGCCTCCAACGTACTCATCTCCCCAGGTAATGTGGTAGGAGAGGGCGCCGTTCTCGGGATCAGAGGCTTGTATCGTCCAGGTGCCGGTCTCGTTCACCTTAAGTGTTCTGGGGCCGGAGAGGCCGGAGATGACAGGCGGCATGTTTTTAGGATCGCATGCTCCTGCGTAGAGAAAGGTAGCGTCGGCGGCTCTCATCTGACATTCGTTGC
>Ga0155799_108_pt2 | contig 39240 bp, 41 predicted proteins | sample RifCSPlowO2_01_FD_107453 | JGI IMG/M metagenome (GOLD analysis project Ga0155799, IMG submission 107453) | Candidatus Kaiserbacteria bacterium RIFCSPLOWO2_01_FULL_53_17 | reverse complement strand
CAGGACTCAGCGCATACTGGCCACCATTTTCGGGTACCGTATCCGCTTTATCGTCAATGTCGTAGAGTTGGTTTAATGTGGATTGCACGCGTACCGGAAGGATAGCAAAAGACCGATGTTTCTCGGCATACCGCAACATCATCCCGTTGATATGGAACCGCGCATATCCGATGAAGGATGCAGGACCACTCTCCTCATACCGAGCTATAGCCCTATACAAGCCAAGCAAACCCTCTTGCATCAAGTCGTGCGGTCCGTACGTGGACGCCATCCGCACATCGCGACGCTTCAAGAAGCGCATGACTCGCCTGAAGACATATCCCGAATGGATCTGTATAACTTCCTTGATGGCCGCGAGAGAATCGGGCAGTCCGTCTGCATGGTCTCTCTTGTGGGTCGCGTCTTGCCGCAGCCGCGCTGCGAGGTCGTCCTCGCCTCGTTCTTCTGCAACGGCCGCGCGCCGTGAAAGATGGTCGGCATCCCACAGTAATTCTGCGGCAGGCTTGGCGCGTGCATAGAGTGCCTCAATCTCTTGGGGCGAGACTTCCGCGGCATCAGTGAACCCGTTCTTCCCGCGTCTGAAAAGCTTGCCATCCTTCCATCGATACTGAATCGCGCTGGTCGGTTCCAGTACCTCACCGAGCGGTTTTCCAGCCGGAACGCGCGTCCGATGGTCCTCGACAGACTCCTCTACATCAATTCCCCACTCAACGAACGCCTGATCGAGTGAGATAGAACCCCCCTCAAAACGTGACGCGGTATCATCTATCAGCACATCGAGTTCAACTGGATCATCTTCGGGCACTTCAACGCGCAGCGCATCCATGAAGTGTGCGCGCAGTGCGGGGCCGAGTTTCTGGAGCTGCGTCGAACCCTTGAGTGGAAAGCTACGGTGACTTCTTTGGATCAACGGAATGTCGTCGAAAGACTCTTCAACCGCAGCCCGCTCCATGAGGCTTTCGACGGCAGCATTCCAGTTATCACCCCTTACAGCGCGCATCTCGCTGTCCGGATCATGCCCCAGCACCAATCCAAGTATCTCAAGGCGCACCTTGCTGACCTCATCTGACACGACAAACTCGCGATCAAGCACGTCTATAGGCTGTGTACGTATTCCGAGATTCTCGAGGCAGGACTCTAGCTTGGAAAAGTCCCTTCCAACGATGTCCCCGCCTGCATACAGCACATATTCGGTCTTCGTCGGCCCTCCTTTACGAGCGGCAAATTTGTGGCGGCGCGCGCGAGGTGAGAGACGGGACAACACATCTCCTAAATTACCGAGGATTGCCTGCAATTCGGAGACGGAGGATGCGCCGGTATAAGGCAGCAACGCTTTGAGACGTTGTTCCGGAATTTCCTCTGGTTGCCATCTTCCTTCCAACGCCTCACGGGTACCAAGATGTTTGTCTGATTCATCCATACAAGAAACATGAATACTGCATTAGACGATCTTCTGTATCGTCCAATTGAGCAGCGAGAGCACGATAGAACCTAGAAGCGCGGGCATGAAGCCTGCGACATCGAATCCGGGGACGATGAGCTCCATCGCCCAGAAAAGGAGCGCGTTGAGGACGAATGAGAAAAGCCCGAGCGTTATCAGGGTGATCGGAAGCGAGAGTATCTGGAGAACTGGACGGATCACCGTGATGATGACAGACCATACGAGGCTGACGACGAGAACCGTCGTCCACCCGCCGGAGACGGAGATGCCGGGCACGATATTGACCGTAAGATAGACCGCAACTGCGGTGGCAAGAAAACGCAGAACGAAATGCATGGGATCATACTATCGCACACTTTTGCATTCGCAAAGAAAAATCCCGCCTGTAAAGCGGAATTTTTCGTTTTGCTATTCGGTTTCTTCTGTCATTTCACCTTCATCCTCGGATTCGCCTTCCTCTAACTCACCTACATCTGACGGAAAATCTTCTTCCTCATCTGCCATCATACAACGTCTTGTTAGCCTTCTAAACACCGCTATCGTACCGATACCACGAAAGCTTGCAAGCCCCCCTCACGATGACTGTGCATAACTTCAAACGTATACTATCGGAATGTCGCCGGATGATCCTCTGACCAAGCACTTTCGCCTCATCGCGACGCAAGAGAGCGCGCTTCGGCGCCTCGGCATCCGGACGATCCGCGACCTCCTCTACCATTTCCCCTCGCGCTACGAGCGTGCGGGTGCCTCCGGTACCACAACAAATCTCGTGCCTGGTACCAAAGTGACGCTCATAGGAACCCTCGGCAAGCTCGAAGCGAAGAAATTATGGAAGAGCCGACGACCCGCGACAGAAGGGTGGTTCACCGACTCGCACGGCCGTGTGAAAGTGATGTGGTTCAACCAGCCGTACATCGCGAAAATGGCGCCGCAAGGGACCCCAGTAAAACTCACAGGTTCCATCGGCGGTTCAGCTGAACGTCCCTACATCTCAAATCCAGAAATTATACCCATTCCGGCCGGCACCGTACTCGAAGAGGGTCTTTTTGAATCCCCCACCAGCAACCAGAAACTAGTAACTAGTAACCTGTTTCCTCTCTACCCCGAGAGTCGCGGCATTACTTCGAAGTGGTTTTATCACGCTCTGAAGCGGATTTTCCAAGCGCATGTGCACGAGAAAATTGATGACCCGATCCCACACGAGGTGCGCGAGCGCTACCATCTCCCTGAACTCTCGAAAGCACTCCTGTGGGTACACGCGCCCGAAGACGAGCGGCACTCGATCGCGGCGCGCAAGCGATTCTCCTTCGAAGAGATATTCTCGATGCAGATCGCACGCGCGAAAGAACGCGCCGAAAATGCCGCACTTCCTTCCTTCGCGATCACTAATGCCGAAGTGCACGCGAAAAAATTCCTCTCTTCGCTCGACTTTGCCCCGACACACGCGCAAGAGCGTGCGATTGCGGACATTCTCGCCGACTTCACAAAACCTCACCCTATGGCACGCCTTCTCGAAGGAGATGTCGGTGCCGGGAAGACCTTGGTCGCAGCAGCGACCGCCTACGCAGTCGTGAACTCCCGGCCGCCGGGGCGCACGTCAGGCACGCTGCAAGTCGCGTATATGGCGCCGACGGAAATCCTGGCTGGGCAGCATTTCCAATCGTTCATCGAATACTTTAAGGACCTTCCCATCAACATTGCGCTCATTACCGGCTCTGGCGCGAAGAAGTTCCCTTCGAAATCCGCCAGCTGGCGGAGGCAAGGCAAGGCGACTGATATCTCGCGCGCGCAGCTTCTGAAGTGGGTTAAAAACGGTGAGATCGCGATGCTTATCGGCACGCACGCACTCATCCAAAAGAAAGTGGAATTTCAGCACCTCGCATACGCAATTGTGGATGAGCAACATAGGTTTGGGACGAGGCAACGCCGTGCTCTTGCACACAAAGGTGACGCAGCACCTCACTTCTTAAGCATGACGGCCACTCCAATCCCGCGCACGCTCGCGCTCACGATCTATGGCGACCTTGACCTCTCGATCCTTGACGAACTCCCGCCCGGACGCGCGAAAGTGACGACAGAGATCGTCACGCCGAAAGAGCGCGAGCGCGCCTATGAAAAGGTGCGCGAGGAGCTCGCGAAAGGCAGGCAGGCATATGTCATCTGCCCGCGCATTGAGGAACCCGATCCGGCGAAATTCAATGCCCTGCAAGCAAAGAGTGCGAAAGAGGAAGAGAAGCGCCTGCAGAAAGATATATTCCCCGAATACGAGGTCGGACTCCTCCATGGTGGTATGAAAACAAACGAAAAAGACCGCGTGATGGCACGCTTTGCCGCGGGCGAGATCCATGTACTTGTCGCGACGTCGGTCGTCGAGGTCGGCATCAACGTCCCCAATGCGACGGTGATGCTTATCGAAGGTGCCGAGCGATTCGGCCTCGCGCAATTGCATCAGCTTCGCGGACGCATCCAGCGCTCGTCGCATCCGCCGTTCTGTTTCCTCCTGCCAGAGACTAAAGGAGAGATGGCGATGAAGCGGCTGCGCGCGCTTGAAAAAAGTAATGACGGCTTCAAACTGGCCGAAGCTGATCTCGAAGCGCGCGGCGCGGGCGATCTCCTCGGCTCGCGCCAGTGGGGCATGTCGGACCTCGGTATGGAGGCCCTGCAGAACGCGCGCCTTATTCGCGCCGCGCGCGAAGAAGCACAAACACTCATCGCCGAAAACCCCACATTCTCAAAATACCCCGCTCTCGCGGCCCGTGTCGCACGAGTCAGCGTCACACATCACCATGAATAGCCGCGGCTACTGTACGATCGTGACCGACGCGGTATCCGTGTAATTGAGCGAGGCGCCGCGTAGCAGAGTGATCGTGTACGTTCCCGAGCCAGCGTAGGTGTGTGAGAGGTCTTTCGCCACCGTGCCCGAGGAGCACGTACCTTCCGATTGCGTCGCGTGCGCCGTGCCGTCTCCCCAGTTGAGATCGTAGCGGGAGCATGAGGAGACAAGATCGAAGAGCGCCCGTACTGCCAAGGGGTTCCCGCCAACTCCGCCGGAAACCGAGAATGAGCCCCCCGACGTCGAGACGTTGCCCGTCGCACTCACCGAGACCGAGCCGATATTGACCGCCGGGTTGCCGCGATACAGGCGCGCGGTAAAGGTGCCGCTCGTCGAGTAGGTATGCGGGATGACGTAGTTCGTCGGCGTGCAGCCGGCAACGGTGATATTCGTGCTCTGCCCGTCGCCGAAATTGATCGAGTAGGGCCCCGCATTGCACTGGCTATTGACATTCACGAGGCCGGAGAAATTAATGGTGAGTGGCGCCGAGCCTGAAGTGGGAGAACCGCTAAAGGAATCGCCCGTCGAGGGGATCGTCCCCGAGCCTTGCGTGACCGCAACCGTCGCGGAGACCTGGTGCGTGCCGGAGCGCAGAAGCACTTGGTACGTCCCGCCGGAATTGTAGGTGTGGGTGAAGATCTGCTTGATCTCGGCGCAGGCATTCTGGGGAACGGTAACGGTCACGGCCGCGCTGCTGTCGCCGAAGTGGACTTCATAGACGTTCCCCTGGCACGTATGTGCGGTGTTTACCGTTGCCTCGATGCTCACATTCAGAGGTGAGACGCCCGAGGTCGGCGTGACTTTGATAAATCCGGAGACCGGCGCTTGGGTGCCGCCGGTACCGCCACCAGGACACTGTAGAGAAAGAATTGCTGCCGTGCGCGGGCCGGTCACACCGTAGCCAGTCGTCTCCGGCGTCCCATCGCAGACGATCTTGTTCTTGCATTGGAAACGCTTTATTGCCGCTTCGGTCAAGGAACCGTAGTAGCCGGTCACGAGCCCTTCCGGATACACGCTGGGGTCAAGTGCTAAGAATTGCTGCAGGCGCGAGACATCATCGCCCGAGCTTCCGAGCTTGAGGACCCGGCCGATGCGCGGGCATGAGCCCGCAGGGGCGGGCGCTCCTCCGGGGGGCGTTGGCGTACCGGTGCCGCTCTGCGCCCCTATCTGCTGCTGCAAGGTCTGGATACGGTTCAAAAGGTCGGTTATCTGCGTTCGAAGCTCTTCAGCCGTAACCGCGCTTACGGCAAGAGGAGCCAAAAGAAGTGCCGCGATGAAAGCTCCCTGAACGACCCGTTGCATACCCGGTCAGTACAATTTCGAATACTCCCTGCCGCTGTTATTCATATGAAAGTGGTGAGTATCATCGTTCGTTAGCCACGCTCGACTTCGTGTCATGCTATCCGGAGAAGGCAATTCGAGATTGTCCTACCGGGCATGTGCCTATTGTCGCACGAGCCTTGCTTCATGCAATGCGTAATTCACATCCCGCCCTTTCTCTGGAAAGAGCGGGATCACAGGAGTGCCATCCGAAGGGCCGCAATAGCCGCTTCGATGCCCTTGTTCGCTTTCCCGCGCGAGCGCGCTTTCGCTTGCGCGAGATTGTTCGGCGTGATGACGCCGAAACCAATAGGTACGTGATAGTCGAGCATAAGGCGCTGGAGCGCATGCGAGACCGCCAAAGAAATGTACTCATCGTGCTTCGTCTCGCCCCTCAAGACACAGCCGAGCGCGATGAGCACGTCGGGTTTCTTCCCGCGCGCGCGCAGAAGCTTGGCGCACCCGAGAGGTATCTCGAAGCTGCCGGGAACTCGACAAATGTGTATGTTTCTATCTTTCACCTTCCACGCACGAAGTGTTGCAAGCGCTCCCTCAAGCATCGTCCCCGTGATGTCGCTGTTGAACTGCGAGACCACAACGCCGATCGTCAGGAGTGAGGCATCTCCGGCGGCCTGCCTTTTCGTGTAGTGTTTTCGCTGCATCAGGGCACCCTATCATTTTCTACCGAGCTGTGCGAGATACCGGGCGATTAGGTCGGTCTCAATGTTCACCCATGAGCCTTTCGCCAGAGCCCCGAGCGTCGTTGAGACAAGAGTATGCGGGATCAAGGCGACAGTGAATGAATTCCATTTTCGCGCCGCGATGGTCAAGCTCACGCCGCTTACCGCTATTGAGCCCTTCGGCGCGATGAAGCGCATGAGAGGGCGCGGCATGGTGATGGTTATTTCTTCCGACATCCCTCTCTTCCGTACGCCTTTCACGATGCCGACTCCGCCCACATGCCCCTGCACGATGTGCCCGTCTATGGGGTCTCCTGCACGGAGCGAGCGTTCGAGATTGACAGCTCTTCCCTCTTTAAAATCCCCCGCGGTCGAGACACGGAGCGTTTCCGGCATGTAGGTGACATCGAAATAGGCCGCGCCGAAGCGCTCCACCGTCGAACAGATGCCGTCGACGGAAATACTCTGTCCTTTTTTCAGCGTCCACCCGTGAGGCTTCGCGATACGCACGCGCATACTGCCCTTCCCTTCCGCAGAGAGCACCTTTCCCTTCGCCTCGACGATGCCGGTGAACATACGCTATTTGAAATATGCCCGCACCGCCGCGACATCAGCCGCGATAACGCGTTTTAACTCTTCTTCATCTGCAAATAGTTTATCCTCACGAATCTTTTTCTCGATACGGATGTTGATTTCCTTTCCATAGAGCTCGCCCTCGAAATCAAGGAGATGCGCTTCCAAAAGCTTCCGTCGCGTGTCGGCGTATGTTGCTGCGTGATATTTTTTCTCGCCAACCTGAACAGTGGCTGCATAAATGCCTGAAAGCGACTCGCTTTCAAGCGGAATATTCGCGGTTGGAAATCCGAGTCGCGCTCCCTCTCCCGAACTTTTTTGCACGATGCCGGTATATGAGTTCATGCAAGCTCTTCAAGTGCAGCTCGCGCATATGCTTGCGTTACCGGGTGCAGGCCGACTTCGTTCAATTCGATTTCCTCCTTGCTGAACCACCGTATCTGCCCCCCCTCTTCCGGCTGTACAGTGCCTCCGACCACCCGTGCAAAGTAGGCGAGGTCAATGTGTTCATGTACTTCATTAAAACGATGACGGTTCAAAAACTTCGGCGGGATGAGATCAGTCGATTCATTTTTCAATCCAGGAAGACGCGGCCCGCCGACCAGCTCTACATCGAATCCCGTTTCTTCTTTAGCCTCTCTTATAGCAGCCTGATTGGGATCTTCTTCGAGTTCAACATGCCCTCCTGGTTGGAGCCACTTTCCTAGTTTTTTGTGCAGATGCAGGAGCACTGTGCCTTCGCGCACAATGAATACGCTCGCCGTGAAATCAATCTTTTCGTGGATGTGCGCCATATGATGAAATGTAACTTGTACGCCCAGAGGGACTCGAACCCCCAACCACTCCGATATAAGCGGAGCGCTCTAACCATTGAGCTATGGGCGCATCAGAGCTAGCGTATCACCTTCGCGACAGCGGGAGCAACTCGACGATCAAACATGTCGGGCAGTATCTTTCCCGCAGTGGGTTTCGGCACCAAACGAGCAAGGGCTTTCGCCGCGTTCAATTTCATTTCCTTGGTAATGCGTGTCACGCCATGATCGAGTGCGCCGCGGAAAACTCCCGGGAATGCGAGCGAGTTATTCACCTGATTCGGGAAATCCGAGCGTCCTGTCGCAACAACGATCGCACCTCCCTTTTTCGCTTCGTCAGGCATAATTTCCGGCGTCGGATTCGCGAGCGCGAAGACGATCGCCCCCTGATTCATGAGTTTGATGTCGGCGGCGGTTGCAAGCCCTGGACCGGAGACGCCGATAAGCACATCTGCTTTCTGGAGCGCGACGCGCAATCCGCCGGCGAGATCCTCAGGATTCGTAAATCCCGCGAGCTCCGTCTTATGCCGCGTAAGGTCGGTGCGATGAATGCCGATGAGACCCTTGCTATCGAGTACGGAAATGTGACGCGCGCCTGCGGCGCGCAGAAGATATGCGACCGCCGTCCCCGCCGCGCCAGCTCCCGAAATCACAATGCGCACATTTTCCATTTTCTTCTTCACCACTTTGAGCGCATTCAAAAGCCCAGCGAGGACGACGATGGCCGTCCCGTGTTGATCGTCATGCATGACGGGAATATCCAAGCGTTCGATGATCATGCGCTCGATCTCGAAGCATTTCGGTGCCGCGATGTCCTCGAGATTGATGCCGCCGAAGCCGGGTGCGATGTTGCACACCGCCTCGACGATCCGCTCGGGCTCCTGCGTCGCAAGGACGATAGGCACCGCATCCACATCGGCGAATGCCTTGAAAAGCGCCGCTTTCCCTTCCATGACGGGAAGCGCCCCCTCGGGTCCGAGGTTACCGAGACCGAGCACGGCAGAACCGTCGGAAACCACCGCGACCATCCGCCCCTTCATCGTGTAGTCGCGCGTCTTTTCCTTGTTCTTCGCGAGAAACGTCGAGACCGCCGCGACTCCCGGCGTATAGATGAGCGAAAGGTCGGCGCGGTTCCTCACTTTCATCGCCGGCTCGATCCGCAGCTTCCCCCCGAGCTTCTTATGGAGCGCAAGCGCCTTCTGCGAAATATCTTTTTTCATACCATTTCATTAAGCACGCCGTTTCCGAGGTTGCTTTTCCTCACCATACAGGAGTGTCTTCAGAAGCGCCATACGTACGAGAAGTCCGTATCCCACCTGCCGGAAATAGACGGCATGCGGCGAATCATCCACTTCAAGCGCGATCTCGCCGACGCGCGGCAGGGGATGGATGATGATGGCACCCTTTTTCATTGAGTTGGCAAGTGCACGATCAATAACATAGTATCCCTTAAATTGCTCATACTCTTGAGGAGTGGTGAACCGCTCTTGCTGTACGCGCGTCTGATACACAACGTCTACCTTTTTCATGGCAGGCTCAAGCTTCTCCGTCTCATCAAACACTACTGCATGCCGCTTGAGATACTGCTTGATATCGTTTTTTATGCGCAGTCCCGGAGGAGACACGAGTGTGATGCGAACATCCTTGTACTTCCCCAGCAAGTATGCAAGCGAGCGCGCCGCACGGCCGTTTTTGAGATCTCCCACAATAGCGACATGCACGCCATCAACTTTTCCCTGTTCACGTTCGATGGTGTAGAGATCGAGAAGCGCCTGCGTCGGATGCTGTCCGGCACCGTCGCCTGCGTTGATAACAGGAACGTTGGAAACCGCTGCGGCGCGCTCCGCCGCGCCAATCTCCGGATGCCGCAGGACGATGACATCGGCATAGTATCCCATGACACGAATGGCATCTTCGAGAGTTTCCCCTTTTGCGGCAGAAGAAAATTCACGAGCATTTTCTGTTGTGAGAACGTGCCCGCCTAAGCGATACATTGCGGATTCAAATGAAAAACGCGTCCGCGTCGATGGTTCGTAAAAAACAGATGCAAGAATTTTCTCATGCAGTGACTCTTCGCGCGTCCCCTCAAGCGAAGTTGCCAATGTGAAAAGTTTTTTGAGTGTCTCTCGGTTGAATTGCTGAGTCCTGACAAGATGGCGGAACATTAAAAATGCAGTATACACCGTCTTTGGAAATACACCACTCTCCGTTATCGCATACTAATATCGTCTGCCGCGGATAAAAACCGCTTCGATGGCACCGGACATCGTGCGCCCTTCCAAAGGTGACCAGCCGCATTTGGTTTTCTGGTCTTCACGACGGACGCGCGTTTTCTTTTTGAGATTCAAGACGGTAAGTGAGCCGACAAACCCCTTTTTGATCTCGCCAAATCCCTTGCCCCAGTTATTTTTCTTAGTCTGCTTCGGGAATTGTCGCTTGAGATGCGGATTCACGAATTTCCCCGGATAGTAGGCGGCAGCACGCGCCACATCCTGCGGTTTGAATTCCTGCTCGTTGATGAGCCACGCGCATACGAGCCCATAGACATCGAGCCACGGCGCGCCGCTCGTGTTGTTCATCGTGCACGTCGCGAGATAGAGCGCCTCATCTTTCGCGCGGATTGTCTCTGCAATTTCTTTATATGTTTTCGCCGGATACTCGCTGGAGAATTTCGCGAATGCCGTGTATTTCTCTTCTTCAGTATGCGGCGCATGGTCCGTCGCGAGAAATTGGATGAATCCGTCTTTGAGGCCTTTGAATAGTGCCTTGCGATGTTCCACGGACTGGATCGCGGGATTCATCTGGATCTTCAGCCAGAGCGACGGATCCGCATCCGTCATCGAAGTATCGAAAAGAAGATGCAGCGGCGAAACCTCCAGCACGATATCGCATCCGCGCTTTCGGTATTCCGCTATCATTTCAAAGCTCTCGCCGCCCGTCGACCAGTGGCAGAGCTTCGCGTGAATCTTGTGCTTCTCGATCAAGGGCAGAAGGATGCGCAAGCCTTCGTTCACTGCCGCGACGGGCCTGCGATCGCTGTGCGTCTTCCCCGCCGCCGATGCCTGGACGATAGGCTCATATTCGACATGGAACGAGATGTGATGGCCGCGATAGCGCGCCAGAATGACATCAAGTTCGCTGCCATAAGTAACCGTGAGATCCCCCACTGATTTACCAAAATAGAGTTTGTAAAAATGTTCCCCTGGTTTGCCAAGGGGATTTGTCTTCGGATCAATGCCGATGTAGTTGAGGATCGCTACGGAATGCGCGATCGTGCGTATGCGGTTGCGGTGCCACGCGAGCTGACCCTTGGTGACCAGCGGATTCGGCGTATTCGGCATCACGGCAATATGCACAACGCCGCCATGAAGCGCCGCATCGGCAGCGGTCTTATACTCTTCCTTGTATACCTGCTTCCCCGTCTCATCTTCTCGCGCGTGAACGTGCACGTCGCCGAAGCCCGGAAAGATCAGGTAATCGCTACCGAAAACATGGTCCACCTTCTGACCCTTCTTCGGCCTCGCAACATTCGTGATGAGTCCGGTTTTCGTATCAATCGTAATAACTCCCCGAAACGGCTTTCTGTTATGTGGCGCAATGAATCCCTCGACAGTTACCGTTTTCATGTGATTTCGCAAAATCATGTGATTCACTAGGATCATCCTTGGGACATGCGTTAATGTCCATTAAAGTGCGGTCCTCATTCTACGCCAGCGGCTGATGCTCGATGTCTTCCCCGCACCAAAAATTGCTTTTGTTGGAGGCAACTTCGAGCTCCTTCGTATTCCAAATAGAACTGTGTTCTGCTCCGCTACTACCTCGGCGCGTCCCAACAAGGATAAAGCAATTTTGGTTATGGGGCATGCTTTCTTCTTGGATCATGCTAATGGTTGATGTTCTATGTCTTCCTTCTTCTTAGGAACTATTCCATGAGCGATGAGAATTTTCTCGAAATCGTCGCGCTCGATGGTTTCCACCTCGATAAGTTGCTTCGCAATGGCATCCAAGACCTTGCGGTGTTTTTTAATGACTTCCAACCCACGCTCGTGCGCATGCGTTACAATCGCTCTCACTTCCGCGTCGATCTGCGCCGCGACTTCCTGCGAGAGCTCTCCCGGCTCGATGCCCGCGCCGAAGAGCGTGCGCCCCGGCGCGGCTTCGAGCGCCATGGGGCCCATCTTCTCCGACATGCCGTATTTCGTCACCATGTCGCGCGCAAGCGCAGTTAACACCTGTAGATCGTTCGAAGCGCCGGTCGTGATGTCATTGTAAACGAGTTTTTCTGCGATGTAGCCGCCAAGCGAGACCGCGATGTCATCGAGGAATTCCAGCTTCGATTGCATGCGGCGATCTTCCAAGGGGAGCTTCAGCGTGTATCCTGCCGCACGCCCGCGCGAGATGATGGAGACCTTGTGCACGGGGTCAGCATACGGGAGGACCGACGCGATCAAAGCGTGCCCCGCTTCGTGATATGCCGTGATTTCCTTTTCTTTTTTATTCAACACATGCGAACGGCGCTCCGGACCGAGCATCACCTTCTCGATGGAGCGGATGAGGTCATACTGTGTGAGTTCTTTCCTATCTTCGCGCGCGGCGAGAATGGCGCCCTCGTTCATAAGATTCGCAAGGTCCGCCCCACTAAATCCGGGCGTTCGTTCCGCGATGACGCCGAGATTCACGTCCGGCCCCAGGGGCTTCTGCCGCGCATGCACGTTCAGTATCTCCTCGCGATCGCGCCTATCCGGCAGGTCGATGGTGACGCGCCGATCAAAGCGTCCGGGGCGTACCAATGCAGGGTCAAGGACGTCAGGACGATTTGTCGCGGCAAGTATGACGACTTTTTCATTCGGCTCGAAGCCGTCCATCTCAACAAGGATTTGATTCAAAGTCTGCTCGCGTTCGTCGTTGCCGCCGCCGACGCCCGATCCGCGTACGCGTCCGATTGCATCGATTTCATCAATAAACAAAATAGCCGGCGCCGCTTTTTTTGCAACAGAAAAGGTATCCCGAACACGGCTAGCCCCGACACCTACGAACATTTCTACAAATTCGGAACCAGAGATGGAGAAGAACGGAACACCAGCCTCGCCCGCGACTGCACGAGCAAGCAATGTTTTTCCCGTGCCACTTGCCCCCATCAAAAGAACTCCTTTAGGAATGCGTGCTCCGATTGCGATGAATTTCTTCGGATTCTTCAAAAAATCAACGATCTCGGTAAGTTCCGCCTTCGCTTCGCGCGCGCCGGCGACATCCTTGAAGGTGACCTTTTGCACCTCATCTTCGGGAGAGACGAGTCGCGCCATCGAGCGGCCGAAGGTAAAGGCCTGCATGCCAGCCCCCCGCACCTGCCGCGAGAGATACCACATGATGCCGACGAGAAGCATAATCGGTATGAGGAGGGGGGCGAGCGTGAGCGCCCAGTAGCGGACGCCGCCTTGGTCTTCGACATTGATCTTCACGCTCGTAACCTCTTCAGGCGTGAGGCCGTAATTGATGAGGGTTTCCGTGAACGAAGCCTCGGTTTCTTTGCGCGAGGTTTTCTTGGATTCGTCAGTATAGAGCGCCTCGATAACGTTGCCCGAGACCGTGAGTTCGGCGATGTTCCCCGCCGCGATATCGATCGCGATCTGCGAGAGCGGCACCTCCTCGACATCGTTGAAAAAATATTCGCGCACCATCGAGTACCCGGCCGAAAGAATGAGAAAGACGGCAAGCGCGATCGCTACCTGCGTCCAGAGGCTGGGCCCCTGCGGCAACGGCCCCGCGGGCTTCTTCCCCTTTTTGGGCTTCTTTTCGGGGGTTTCCGTGGTTTCCGTCATATCCGCGCCATTATACATAAATAGCTTCGAGCGGCTAGTTTCTAGCTTGTAAAATACAAAGAAAACGCGCGGGTTTGTGGCCCGCGCGGTCTTCCCTATTTACACCCATTGCGTCGGTCGATGCTGATCGAGCACTTGTTCGGTCGATGCATACACGGCATCTCCCACATCCTGCATCCTCCCTGGCCGCCACTCGATCGGAAGAATGTAATGTTCCGGCGACGGAAACCACGCGAAAAGCCGAAACCGTTTTCGCTGCTTGCGAAAGAGTCGGATGACTTCATCGACCCGCTCATCAATTGCTGCCGCTCCTGGTCGCAGCTGCGGAGCATGCCACCACAACATAGTGTGGATGAGCGCTCCAAATGCGATTGGATCGTAGTACGGCAGCTGCGCTGGTTCTGGTCTGTTTGCGAAGAGAACCATGTCGACCTCGACGCCTTCTCTCCACATCGCCCGAAGCATCCGGGCAACGGGACACACAGGACACGGATGTGCGAATGCACCGTCGAGCCCAATGTGACCATTCACCTCACACCCCCATGAAAACGGAGGAATGGCTGATGCGGCATAGAGAAGATCAGGAAGATTCTCTGCCTGCTTTGCGCTGTGCAATTTTAGATTCCCGAGAAGATCGGAGACGCCAACGAGCACGTCTGGCCCGCTTTCGCGAAACGTCTCATGATCAAGCCGATCCTGAATCGTGTTCACGAGCTCTCGGATCCTATCGACTCCTCGCCACGGACCCTGCGCAAACGCAAGGTACATCGGCCGAAGTTCGCGGGTCTGCTGTGCCACGTATCCGACGCCGTTATACGCCCCCGCCGAGATACAGACAATATAATCAAAGTTCTCGGCTGGTATGCCCGCATCTTCGAGTGCACGCAACCGTTCAGCAGAGATGATGCCCGCGCTTCCGCCCCCGAGTAGGAAGAGGATGCGTATGCGAGCACGTCCATTTCTGCCGATTACTTTTCTATGGTGGAGATCAGCTATAACACGATGGTCACCGATGATATTCATGTGACTTCTCCTGTACTGAAGATGTCAGAGAACGTTCCCTTATCGCTTACAGTACTCTTTGAGCAGCAGAGTGCAAGGGAAAGAGTGCATAACACACAACGCCTCTCCGTTGTATAGTGCTCGCATGGTCCCGTCAGAAGTCGCGGACGCGCAAAACCAGATTTTCCAACGGACCAAGGTTATTAAGCTAGCCGAGTAGGATGTTTGACTTGACAGTCCGCGTCCTACTTCTAACGGGATGGCACTCATACGCAACGACAAAGTTGGATTCGACTACATCATCCTCAAGGAGACCCCGGTACTACAACGCTTCGCGTTGACTACGGGGCGAGAATACAATCACGCAGATATATGAGCCTTATCGAGAATCCGAAGGTTGGGTTCGACTATGTAATCCTTGAGACCATCGAGGCGGGTTTGGAGTTGCTCGGCCTCGAGGTCAAATCCCTGCGCGCCGGGCAGGGGTCCTTGAAGGGTGCCCGCGTCATCGCCCGTGGTGGAGAAGCTTACCTTGTGGGAGCCACCATCCCCGCCTGGCAAGTCGCTAATGCTCCCAAATCCTACGAGGCCGATCGGACCCGCAGACTCCTCCTCTCAAAACGTCAAATAGCTCATATTTCAAGCGCCGAAGGAAAAGATGGCTTGACAGTTGTGCCACTGGCAGTGTATAGTAAAGGTCGTCATTTGAAGCTCGGTATCGCCATCGCCCGCGGAAAGAAAAAGGCTGACAAACGTCAAGATATAAGGAAACGCGATGTGAAGCGACAGATTGAGAGAACTTTGAAAACTAAATAGGATTTATACGAGTGTTTGAGGGTGGATTGACCACCGGAGGACAAGTAAATGACAAAAGGACCAAAACCTTACGTTGCGCGGCGTGGTACCCATACCGAAATTGCTGCCGCGATGGTGGCAATCTACAACGCATATTGGGCAAATCGCGTCTCGCGGCAAGCAATCGCTGAAGAGATCAGCGCGACGTGGGAAGATGTGGTCAGATGGTCACATCAGATTTCTGAGCCCGACCTGGAGACCGCCACGAAAATCACTGCTTGGTACAAGAAGCGCTGGCCCGATTGGCGGGACCACGGCCGAAAAGCTGCGTAGAGCAGCATGGGGGCGAGCCACCTAGCCTATCGGCTCCTCCCCACCCTCAAGCACTCGTATCCCAGCACTAAAAGATATTAGTGCTGGACATGCCCTTCAGTCCTTCCCCGCCCCAATTTTATGAGTATCTCCAATGACACCACGAATTGAATTATTGAACGTGTCAGGAATATACTTTGTCAGCAGTTTTGTTCGATCTTAAAATTGAGGCGGGGGAAGATTGAAAAATCGAATAATTCCAGTCATTCGCAAAGAGCAGAGATTAGGATTTCGCATTTCCCTAGAACCTAGTCCCTAGCACCTAGCCCCTGTTCCTTGGGGGTGACTGGTTTCGATAGGAAATCAGGCCTGCCTGTGTGCAAGACGGAAGCGGACGTTCTTCCTAAAAAATGTCCAAACCTAAGTGCAAATAAAACTGCACGGGGGGCTCTTTCTCCGATTCAGGCGAAAGACCTCGGCCTCGTCTTCGCTTAAACGCCAGGGCGACCGCTCGCGTAATCTTTCCGATAGATTGCTGCGAACGTCATAACTTCGGATCCGATTCCTAGCTCACTCCGGCTTGGAATCTAAAGAAAGAGAGTCCGGAATTGTGGGATCTTGAACATTCCCTACCCGCAATTTCTAAATCCGCCAGCCGGCGGAAAAAGAATGTTCTATGTCTTGTAGAATCGCTTGCAGATCATTTTCTACACGCGGGATCATTCCCCGCCACCTCCACATCAGTCAACCAAAAACCGCCTGTCGGCGGTTTTTGGTTTTGTAAGCGATCCTATACTACTCTTCCTCAATCTTCGAACGATTGGTAGGACACTTCTTACCGCATCCTGCACATGTCGCGTCTCCTGGCTTGCATGTGCTGTGTGATCCACAATCACATTCGTCTGGATTCATAGTGTGCGCTATTGTTATTGATAAACTTGCCTTAAATGGTATACTGGCATATTTTCTTGTAAAGAACCCGCACCAAAGAGCGCCGAGCCCTAAAGGACTGCGATCTGTAACCAATCGTTTCGCCCTTGGACAAATCGGGAGCATTCTCGACGCTCCCACAGTAAAGATACCCGCAACAACATATCTGAACGCGCAGACTACTCAACCTTCCCAACATCGGAATCGCGAGCTGCCTTCGGGCGGTTTTGTGTTTTATCCATACAACTGCGGATGTGTGCCGATGCGAATGAATACATATACATCGCCGTGTATTTCAAAAATCGCTCGATAATCGCCGGTAATGTTAATACTGCGACAGCCTGCGTATTCTCCGCCAAGAATGTGATTGTTTAACTGGGGATGGAATGGATGCAGAGCGAATATGCGAAGCCGCTCATCTGCCTGTTGCTTGATTTTAGTAGGAAGTTTCCGATACTCTTTCCTGTATCTTGTCGAAAACTCGAGTTGCATAGCTATGTATTGAGCCACGTAATTGCATCTTCCGCATTATCAAATGCTGGCGAAAAAGCCTTCATATTCCCCTCCGCCCAATCCTTTCGCACCTGCGCGATCGCTTTCCGAGTTTCCGCATTGGGAATCTCCGGCCGTTCAAAAACAACCCTCTGTTCGGTCACCAGTTGCTGCAGATATCTGTTGACGATGGTGCCGAGCGGAAGACCAAGGTCGCGTGCAACCTGCTGTGCCTTCTTCTTCAGCTTCGCATCTGTTTTGACTGAAAGCATGGTTTTCATATATCCGAAGTATATACTTTGGATATGTCTCGTCAAGTCGTGAACATGGAAGAACCTATTCGGATACGAACGACTGAATTGGTATCAGTCACTCGGCATCGCACTCGTCCTCATCGGCATGTTCCTCATCATCTTCTTCAAACGCTAGCGTCCTCTGCTGTAAAGAACCATGTTTTTCTCAAGCGAGGCCACCTTTATTTCTTTTCAATGCGAAGATACGTCCGATCGTCCTCATGCCAGGCAAGACGATTCGTAGCGATCAATTCACGCTGTGCCACTTCGCTCTCCGCAGATGTTCCTTTAAGCGCTTCAGGGTAATACCAGTCCGTTGCAAGAATGATGTCTGATATATCATCCCCCACGGGGATGTATTCGATGTGAAAGACTTGCTCGCCCGTGATGACGCCATATCCTCTTTCCCCCGCATCCGGTTTATTCCGGAATTGCGGCTGCCATTCGCGCGTGATGCGTCGCATGCGATGTCGGGTCGGATCATGCGCAAGTAGTTCTTCTTCCGTCGCGCCGCGACCACGCTCCCGTTTGAGAAGCTCCTGGCGTACTACTTCTTTATCCGCATCGACTTTATGACCTGGATTGTGACCCTTCCACTCTCCGTCACGATGTCTCATGGTATATAAAGAATCCCCGACACGAATGATGGTGTTCCATTTCGGAAAGAACGCCACGAAAACAAAGCTGGGAATCGTGATAAGTTCGTACCTGCGTACCGCCTCCTTCAGCCGCGCCGAAATAAAAGAAACGACTTCTTCTTTCGTGTCCAATTGCGCAGCAGCCTGGAGCGCCTCGATGCCGATATGCACTGCAAATTGCCCCGGCGTAAGTCCCTCAATTCTCTCTGGCGAATCGCCTGATGAGACCCCGTCTAATACCGCGAAACAATCCGGTCCGGGAAGAAAACCATCTTCGGAGCGTTCGCGTCCGGCTTTCGGCACACTTTCCTGTTCCGCGACACGCCATTGTTTCGGTACTTCGTTGCCCTGCCGCAATCTGCTCCGTTCCATCCCCCTAAGCGTACTATGCGGGACGGACTACCTCAAGATTGGGTTTCTTCGAAGTTGCGCTATAGTTCCGCCATGAATCCCGAGATTGAGGCTATTCTTGCAGCATTCCCTATCGGTACGGCGTCGTCGACAGAACCCTACGGCAAAGGTCGCCTCCACAGCACCTATCATGTGCGGACCGCAGACGGCGAATATATTCTCCAGAAAATCGGGCCTCTTTTCAATCCCGCGATGAAGGACATTGATTCGGTCACGAAGCACCTCGAAGCAAAAGGGATCAGGACCGCGCGCGTCATTCCGACGCGAGAAGGAGCGCTCTCGTATGGCAAAGACGGAGGATATTGGCGTCTCATGACATTCATCCCCGGCGCCACGATCGAGGGGAATCCGAGCGTGCCGCAGGCGGAAAACGCGAGCGCATTCATTGGTATGTTCCACACAGCGCTCCTGGATTATGAAAAATCGTTCGCCTATCACCTCCCCGGATATCGGGATACTCCGCTCGCTATCTCGCATCTGCGCGAAGCCGACGCGGCACATGAGACCTCCGAAAAATACGCGGTATGTCATCCGCTTGTCGTGGAGATACTCGGCCGCGCCAAGAAGCTCTCTGCAGAGATCGCGACGCTTCCGAAAAGGACACTGCACGGCGATCTCAAGCTCAACAATCTCCGCTTCGACGCAGACGGGACACATGCGATTGCACTCATCGACTTCGACACCCTCGGACGATATACGCTTCCCCTCGAGATCGGCGATATGCTACGGAGCTGGTGCACCACGCCGTCATACACGCTCGACCTTTCCGTATGGCAAACTTCGATCAGAGGATACCGGAGCGAAGCGCATTTCGTGACTGCGGATGAATGGCGCCTTATACCGGACGGCCTCGCAGAAATAACACTCTCGCTCGCAGCACGGTACTGCGCCGACGCGTACGAAGAGAAGTATTTCGCGCACGATCCGGCCTACGTATCGCTGTTCGAGCAGAATGCCGAACGGACGAAGAGATACCTCGCGGTCCTCACGGATTTCGATCGGAACGAGGAGAGTATCCGCACGATGCACGCCTAACTTTTCTTCGACTTCCTCACGTAGAGGAGCTCGTCCGGCAGGCGGAAGAGACCTTCGTCGTTTTTCTTTTGCTCGATGAAGTGCGCGATGAAGCCAACGGAGCGCGGGATGACGAAAAGCGCATTGAAGAATTCCGCGTCGATGAGTTCCTGTAGTTCCGTTTCAGTATATCCTTCCGCTTCCACGAGGATATCCAGGAAAAGCGCGGCCATCGCGCCGTCGACATTCAGGATAAGCGAGCCGTTCTTCCCGGTCGTCACTTTCTCGACGGCGCGCGCAAAATCGTAATGCGGGCGTTTCTTGAGAAGCGCCGCAAACTGTGCGATCGCTTCTACACGCGGGTCAGGGATGCCAACGCGGTACTTGCGATGCCCGATGCCGCTTAAAAGCTTGCCGCCTTTTGTGCGCTCCTGCACAAAGGAACGTGCGTCCTGTTTGGATTGCACACCGAGGGTCCACGTCGCTGCAGCATCATTGACAGCGCCTCCGAATCGCGGACCAATGGTGAGAAGCCCGGCGGCGAGCGAGGAAACGAGGTCCTTCCCCGCACGCGCGGTAATCATCGTATTCACCGCCCCCGAGACATTGCCGCCATGGTCGATGAGAAGTTCGAAGACGGCTTCCGCAAAAGCTATCGTTATTTCTGATTTGATCTCGCGTCCCAGAAGCGCTTCGAGAGCCTTGCGCACGAATGCGTTCTCCCCGCGGGAGACGAGTTTCTTCCCTTTAACGAAGACCGGCACATCATCAAGATCGACAATTTGGCGTGTTGAAAGAATGCTCTTCTGCCGATTTTCAAATTCGCTCATGGGGATGACTCTATCGCGAATTTCTGTCGACGGCAATTTAGAAAGCTCTGCAAGAAACTCCGGAAATGTGTCCGGTGCGGATGCTCCGGCCGCGCGCAAAGCGCCCCGCTTTGCGCGCGCACTCTCGTCCTTGTGTGCCACAAGTGCCTTCGCGTGCCCGAATTGCATGTGCTCGCCAAATGCCTCATCGATGACGCCGGCGATATATGCAAGGACCAGCTTCGTGAGTTTTTTCGCTCTCAGAAGCTCGACTATCTCATATTCATCAACACCGCCAAGTTCGCCGAAATAAAGAATGGCGCTCGTTTTCGGGTCGTTCTCCGCAAGAAGAAGAACGTCAGTGAGCGACGTGACGGGAAACCGATCTCCCCCGATACAAAGCGAGAACGAGACGCGCTTTCCTGCCAAGGCGACCGCGCGGATGAGTTCGTTCGTCATGCCGCCTGAAGTCGAGACGACCGCGATGGAGCCTTTGGTCGCGAGCTTGCTCGCCTCTATCTGCGCGATATCCGTGCCGCCGATAGCGCCCAACTTAAGGCTCCCTGGCACCAAGAGACCGACGCCCGAGGGGCCAGCGATAAACTTTTCTTTCCCGTAGCGCTGTATCAGCTCTGTCGCGTGCTGCTCCGGGACGTTCTCGGCGAAGATGTGGCCCCCGAGCGCCTTGGGGAACGCATCGAAAAACGCGACTGTCGATTCGTATGCGCGGCGGCCCGACTGCACGTTGAGCATCCATTGGATCTTCGGCCCAAGCTCTTTTGGCACCCTCGTCACGTCAGAAAAACACGGAACGAGCATTTCCTGCTTCCCGAAAAAGAGTTTCAGTGATTTTCGATTGGCAGTGATGCATGCGATAACTGACGGCTCTTTCTTCCTGCACGCGAAATCGAAATCGAGGATCGATTGCATGATGGCCGGATGATTCCCGAGAACGAGAATACTCTGTGGCTTTTTTCGAATAGTTTCAATTGATGTCATATGTATCCAATACGATAACGTGTCACGGTCGTGTAGGGTTATCGTGTGACGAATGTGATCGCGTCTTCGACGGCTTTGGTAATGACAACGTCTGATCCGTAAATCGAACCAAGAAGCTTCTCGCGTTTCAGGAATTCCTGCATGAGTGCGAGTCCGGCTACTTCATTCGGGCCACCACGGCGCACGAACACCTTGACGCCCTTCACGCGCAGCGCATCGGCTGATTCCGAGAGCGCATCGACGATGCCCGCGAACGTCTTCTTCACGTCGGTGAAGTTCGCGACGCCGCCTGCGATGACGAGTGCCTTCTTTCCGCCAGCTGGCGGACGCGATGCAAGCAGAAGCTTGATAATCTCCTTGGCGTAGAGATATGTTTCTTGCCGCGTGGGTCCCCCGCTGTATTCGCCGTAATTTCCTATCCTCTTTCCTGCACCTTCGAGCTGCGCTTCGTCAGCGATGACGATGGAGCCGCCGCCGCCGGAGAGGAGGAAAAAGAGTGAGCCGTTTGTGTTAAGCACGTTCAGTTTCAAGGAGGCAGGCGTCGTCGCGGCAAGCGCTTCAATCACGCCTTCCGACGGATGCTTCGCTGCACCCTTCACGATGTCGCTGTCAGTCCAGGCACGAGTGAAGAAAGCACCCGCGCTATCGACAAGTGCCGCTGCATCAAGTGGCTTTGCTTCATTGCCGCGTACAATGAGCGGGTTTAATTCGAGGAACGCGAAGAAATCCTCGTCGAATTTTGCGATGAGTTCGCGCAGGAATTTCTCGGGCAGTTTCGATGATTTCGCAATTGTAGCGATGTCTTCTTCATTACGGATCAGATATTTCTGCACCACTTCCGGATTCGATTCGATGTCGATTCCTCCCTCCCGCGCATGCAGCACACGGATTCCCTCGCGTACGCGTTCGAGTGAAAGATATTGTTCTTCTTCAGGCGCATGTTTGACAAGCGGCTCGAGTAGAAATTGTGAAAATCCTTTCTTCTTCCATTTCGCGAACGCGCGCATTGCTGCCTGCGGCGAGATATCAACCGCGACCAACCCCTGCTTCATGCGTTTCTTCACGCCCTGATCAACTTTTGCGACCCACTTTCCCTTCTTCGGAAGCTTGATCTTTGCATCGACGTGAACCGAAATGCCCTTGTATGCATCCCCGAGAATTATTTTCTTTGCTCGGTATTCACTGATCTTTACGCGCGACATACAAAATAGGTGTTAGGTTCTAGGGGTTAGGGTATAGGGAAATATGTCATTCTTGGGTCATTGCAAACCAGCGTGCCTCTGCATCAACTAAGTCCTCTCGTTTGTGGAACCCCAATGTAGTCGCAAGCGCCACGCTCGCTGCGTTCGCTTCATTAAGGCCGACCCATAATTTCACATCGGGATAGCGCTCGCGGTATTTCTGAATCGCGAATCGGACGAAAGCTCCCATCAGCCCTTTGCCGCGGAATGGTGGATATGAACGGTACACAAGCGTGTGCCACTGCGTCTCTTTCTGCTGACCCTCCTTCCGTAATTCTTCTTCTGAAAGATATTTGAGGGATTTGCGTCCTAAGGGCTTCGGGCCGAACCAGACGAGCGCCGCAAGCGCGCCAGTCGCTTCATGCACCAGTGCGAATGGTGTGCGACTCTTCCCATACCATTCCTCATACGAACCTTCCCCGAAGCGCTTGCGATCCGACGTGTTTTCCTGAAGCTCCACGTCGGCAACATCCAGAGATTTCGCCCGGACTTGTGCAACAAGAGCCTTTCCCAGGCCTGCCATGATATCGAAAATATCTCTGTCTTTTCCGCGCATCGATCCGATCTGCACGGCCGTATAGATAGGGAGCGGAAACGAGAGATCCGTCGCGTTCAAGGAAGTGACCTCTGTATCCGCCATAGTGCAGCCATCCTATCCGAACGAGGCAATAAGGCAAGAAATCGCCCGTCCCCAGAGATTTTTTACGCATCGAAAGATGGGATATCAGTCGAGTATACTTATCGGCATGCATTGGCGTCGTTCCGCTGCATCCGCCATACTCGCGAGCATTGTTCTCGTGTTCCCTCAATCCACCTTCGGAGAAGATCCAGCGTGTACTGAATTGTTGAGTCTTGCAGCAAAGATGGGACGTCGGGTGGATTCCGTATTTATTAACAAAGAAGTGTGCGAAGCGTATAGTTTCCTTCTCGAACGAAATGGCACAGGAACGCGTGGTACCGAGTGTTACAAATCCCAGACAGACAGAATTCTCAAATTGAACCCGGAATTTGCAGTTGGCCTCTATAGAGCGCTCACCGAGATCGAGAAATTGTACGGCGGGAAAAATATAATTCAATCGGGGTTCCGATGCACGCCCGATCCCCACAGCAAGGGGTGCGCGGCCGATATCATCTGGACATCATGCCAAAGAGACACGATGGGGTTTCCCGATCCTTGGCGATGCTCTTCCGATGATTATGATAAGCGCACAGACACGTGGATGACACCCGAACAAAAGTGGATAGACGAAAACGGGAAAAATGCGCCGTACAAGATCCATCTCCGGCTACGCAAAGCTCCTGAAGGACACCACGTCGAACCGGTTGATACACAAGGTTGCACGACGGGCCCCACAGTAGAATCAGGAGGATCAGGCACCACCCCGCTTTCTGGCTTGTCAGACGCGGTTCGTCGAGCGTTTGGTATGCCCACTCAACAAGCACAACCCGCCGTATCGCAACCAGCGATTCCTTCCCAACCAGCATACTCATCGCAATCACCCCTCTCTTCGTATCAGGAACCGCACATAACATCAGGTAACACCAGCGGTGTCTCGTCGCAGATATCCAGCGGAAGCGGCGGCACGACGAACGGGACATCAATCGCTGATACTCTGGAAAGACTTGCGTTCGGCATTAAGGCGACGACATCCATCGGGACAGCGACCTCTGTCCCACTTGTTGTCTCCGGCAGCGATGCTGCGGGTATCACGAGCTCGCAGGATCAAGGTGGACAGCAGACGATTGCATCTACTATCGGCTCCATCCCCTCCCAACAAACATTCATCTCGGGGGACCTAAGCTGGCAAAGTGAAAGTTCGTTTAGTGCGCCGCTTTCCGGCTGGGAAGCGATACTCGTCACCCTCAAAGCGGCACTGCTGCGCATTCTGCAATATCTGCAGCCGTTCGGCAGCCGTTCAACGGATGTGTATGATGAATTTGAGGAATAACGGTTGTGTGCATGTATGATATGAATCATCGATACGGCACCTTTATACTATTGAGCGTCTTCATGCTCCTTAGCGGCGTACACGCTCATGCCGCGCTGGAACGGCCTGTAGATCAGAAGCTTTTCTGCGGAACGGGGTACGCAGGATACGAAGCAGCGAGAGACTACATCAAAACACGCACAGGCAACGACTCGAGCATTGACGGACTGACGCCTGAATTTGCCTGCGGTCTCGCAGGATTCTTGCGAGCGGCGCCATCGGGAATCACCGTCGAAGTAGGAACGTACGCAGTGACCGCAAGCGTCAAAACACACGGCGTCGAATACTGCCAACATAGACAATGCATCGAGGGTACGAATTCCCATCCACGCGGTCTTGCCGTTGACCTGTTTTACAACGGCGAGAATGGCTCCGGGGGATCAGGAGCTTCAGCATGGTGCCGACAGAATGCATTGTGCACATGGGCACACCAGAACGCCCCTCAATATGGGTTGATGTTCCGCCTCATGCCGGAGAGCGGGTGCGCTGCCGGATATTACGAACCGTGGCACATTGAACTTCAAGGAGTCGGCGGATGCGGCGGTACCCTTGCGGGGGGCGGAGGGTCTTGGGGTGGAATGCTGGGCGATCTGTTACGCAACGCGCTTGTGCCGCCCCAACCAGCGCCGATAGCATCGACACCGCCGGAGGTAGCGACTTCTTCGGTGAGCGCGAGCAGCACCATCGATGTCAATTCCTTATTCAGCGCTTCTTCATTCAACACGACGCCTGCGGCAGGAAGTGATACTAACGCTGCTTCGGTGGCGGATCGTCTCGAAGAACTGGCTTTCGGCGAGACCATCCAATCCAACTCCTCCGCTACTACCTCGGTCCCGCTCGTCGTCTCGGGATACAATGCGGCCGGCCTCACAAGCTCGCACGCCAGTCTTGCATCTGGCACTCTTTCAAATGGGTGGTATGGGATCTCGCAGCAGACCTTCATTTCGGGAGATTTGAGTTGGGAGGAGGATAATGAACTTGTCAGCCAACCCCTCACGGGCTGGCAGGCGATCTTAATGATGATCAAAATAACGCTTCAGAAAATACTGCAATACCTCACGCCGTTCGGCGGCGGCACGGACCCGTACGAAGAATACAATCTATTATAAATCTTGCATTCGTGGTATGATGCTCTTTCCGCACACCGTGCGGTAGTTTCGTAGAAAAATAAGGAGTGGGGGTGACTAAAGATTTTCTAATTCGCTTCGCTCATAACAAAATCTAACGTGGGATTCACTAAATACACGACACAAGCCGAGAAGACGCGCGTGCGCATGAACGAGGGCATCCGCGTGCCTGAAGTGCGCTGTCTAGGGCCCGGCGGCGAGAACTATGGCATCCTCAAAATAGAAGAAGCACTCCAGAAAGCCAAGGAAGCCGGCCTCGATCTCATTGAAGTCTCCCCCAATGCCCAGCCGCCGGTGTGCAAAATAACCGACTACGGCAAGTTCAAATACGAGCAAAATAAGAAGGATAAGGAGATAAAGTCGAAAACGCGCGTCTCGGAGACCAAGGAGATCCAGGTCAAGATCGGGACTTCTGATAATGATATGCGTATCAAGGCTGGAAAGGCCGCCGGCTGGCTCAAGGAAGGGCACCGCGTGAAAGTTGACCTCTTCCTCTGGGGCCGCTATAAATATATGGAATTCGGCTTCCTCAAAGAACGGCTCGAGCGCTTTCTTGCTATTATCCCGGAATCGTATAAAATCGCCGACGAGATCAAGAAGAGTCCCAAAGGCCTCTCGGTCGCCCTTGAGGGGACAGGCTCAAAAAAGTCGGGTCCGAAGAATCCCCCACTTTCAAACACACCGCGTGCTCCAGAAGAGACATCTGCAGAAACCATTACAAAAGTTGACTAATACTGATATTTAGTATAGAAAGTAGGGGATGAAAACCAACAAGTCATATAGCAAGCGCCTTCGCGTTACCAAGCGCGGCAAGATCGTGGCGCGCGTTCCCGGCCACAACCATTTCAACGCAAAGCGCTCGGGCGGCGAGAAGCAGCGCAAAAACCGCGCGACTGGCTTCCACGCCACGATGACCGCGAGCGACAAGAGCAGATTCTTGAACTAATTTGCAAGTATCAATTTGGTAATTTGCAAACAAAATCACAATGAACAAATTACAAACACAATGCAGCATTTGGAGCTTGGGATTTGAGGCTTCTTTGCAAATTGCAAATTAGGATTTGAGAATTACGTATGTCGAGAGTAAAGCGAGGAACACTAAAAACAAAGCGACGCCGATACATCCTTGCGCAGACGAAAGGCTACCGGTTCGATCGCTCGAAGAAGGAGCGCGTCGCGAAAGAGGCCATCAAGCACGCGGGCGCCTACGCCTTCCGCCATCGCCGCGCCAAGAAACGCGAATTCCGCAATCTTTTCGTCCTGCGCATCAATGCCGGCGCTCGCCCCTTGGGATTCTCATATTCGAAACTCATCGGTGCCCTCAAGAAGAAGGAGGTTGCTCTCGACCGCAAGTCGCTCGCAGCCCTCGCGAAGGATCATCCCGAGACGTTCGCACGTCTCCTCCAACAGCTCGCCTAGCGAGTTCCCCCCTCTCCCCAAAGGTCCCATACATGGGCCGCGACATTCGATGGCGTGCCATGAAGCGGCAAGTAATGAAGGTCGATGAAGGGAAGACTGTTCGCCTCGATGATCCCCCACTCTTGAGTAGCGGGATCTTTTTCAGGATCCTCGATTATGAGATCGAATCCGACGACGGGAACGCCAAGCACCGCTGCGGCTTTCTCGAGAGAGCGCCGGAGCGCGGGATGGACGGTATCTAAGAGTTCCCATGTTTCTCCTCCTAGTATCCGGCCCGTCCAGTGCGAGAGGTCAATAGTCTTCCCTTTTTCAAGCACCGAATCGAAATCATGACCAAAGCGGCTCAAGAAATCAGCGTGCCCGGCATTCAGGACGACATCGTGCACGCGAACATGCTTGGACGCATTCTTTTCTTCCACTAACTCGCGGATTGTTGATACTCCATCTCCCCTCACACGCGCGGGATCGGCCTGAAAGAATCCGACGAGCTTTCCCGCGACAAGCGTACCCCGGCAGACGCTCCCCTTGAGATGCCGACTTACCAAGACGTACCGGCACAGCTCTCGGGCGCAGCGAAATGCCTTTCCCACATCCTCTTCGGTAGCGACGTGTGTCGTCGTATGCCTGCCGCGCGAACCCGCGCGAGGCTTCACGACGACGGGTCCGCCGCATGAGCGTAGCGCGTGCCGCGCTGCGTTCTCGTCCGTGACGCTCTCTGTCTCGGGGATCGGAATGCCTGCCGCACGAAGAAGCCGGTAGAGCAGGAACTTATCATCGATCCACTGGAAAGCAGTCTGCGGAAGCTCGTGCGGTATCGGGAGGCTCTCGAAATACACCCATCGTCCGAGATGCGCCCGATAGATGTCTGTCTCCGTACCGAGAAAGCGCAGCTGCTGCATCGGTATGCCGCGCTGGATGGCCTCTTCCCAGACGACCTGCGAACGATACGTCTTCGCACGCGAAGAATCCGTGCCGAAGCGGATGATGCCGAGCGTATGCCAAAGAGAGTAGTTCAACCGGTCGAGAGAGAGTGAGAGGCGCCGCAGCGCGCGCTCGAATCGGGTAAAGAAACGGTACCGTGATAACCGGTATGCGAGCATCCCCTGCCAAATATCGAACGTCGAGGCAATATACGTGACGATATGGTTAGTCGGACTATTCCCACATGCCTGACAGGTTTCCGCATCGCTAAGAGGATATTGCGTCGGCTCTTGTAGTTCAGATAACGAAGACATGGGATACGTTCATGATACCTGAAAACATCCGCGCAGGATGAAGAAAACCCCCTTTGCGGGGGGCTTTCTTATGCGTGGCCTAATGCCATATGACGATATGCTAACCGCTATGCCTCAATCGTAGCACTCCTGCGCACCTGTCAACACGAGCGCATGGGGATATCATAGGATGACCTCCGCGCCCTTTACCCGCGCTTCACAAGAACGAGCGGCTGGTGGTCAGACAAAAAGTCTTACAATATCACTTCCGCGCCCTTTCCCGTCGCGCTCCAGCCATCGTGGCTATTGAATACCATATTTCGCTCCTTGATTTTCTGCACCATCTGGATCAAACGCTCAACCAGAGCCTTCGGATCAGAGTCAAATACGATGAAATCATTGGGTCGGTGCGCCGCGGCGATGACTTCCTTGAGAAATTCGTCCGTGTGCCAGCTGCCTTCCAGAACGCCGATAGGGCGGCGATCTTCAAAGGAGACCGAAAATTCATTCAGTGTGCCAATGCGCCCGGGACCGATAATCATCGCGTCCGACGAGCGCACGAAGAGAAGGTCGCGGCCCGCGTATCCGAAACCGGTGTACACGACAACATCCATGTAATCGAGCGGCAACTTATAAACTTCGATATGCTCGCGCTCGGTCGAGGCCGGCGAGAAGCCGATGGAGAAACCGCACTGATCCTTCGCTCCCATCGTCGCGTACATGGGAAACCCCGTCGTTGCGCCCGAGGTGATGATGCCGCCCTGGAGCGCGATCTCACGCCCCACCTCCTTTGCCTTCTCGAAGGCATCGAGCCCCGAATAGGTCGTGTCTGCCGAACCGGAGACGCCGATCTTCACGACGCCATATCCATTCGGCAAGCGGCAGAAATTCCTCGGGACCGCGACGTGGTTAGGATGGATCATTTTTGTCAGTGCCATGAGGAACAATTGTATCACGCGCGAGCATCCTCGAGGCAAGAAAAAACCCGGAAATGCCGCCTAAGGTATCCATAGTGAGATCGAGTGCCGTATCGAACGCGAAATTCGCTTCGCGCGGGATGCCTCCCCAGATTTCGAAGAGTTCCCATCCGATACCAGCAAGAATGACGACAGCGAGTATCTTCCCGAAAGCCCTGCCGCGCGTCGTTACGACGCAGAACCATACCGCGAACAGCGCGATCCAGAGGGCGGCGAAAAAATGTACGAAGAGATCGAGCCACGGGAAGCGCCAGTAGAGATACTGATCGAGCGCGATGATATGCACCGCCCCCACGAACGCGATAAGGCATGCTTGCGTATAGAAAAGCTGTTGTTCTCTCATAGAAAGGTTTTTTACAAAGAAACCCGCATGCGCGGGAATCCGCTTTGGGGCCTGCCCAGCCCCAACATCAACGACGCGAAAATTACAACATCAGAATGTGTAATTCCCCTATAAGCAACAACACCTCCTCCAGATAGCGGTGAGATGTTGGTGCTGGGCGGCTGGTACGGCAAGCCTGGGCGTTTAGGACCAGGTGGGTGCCCGCAGCAATACGACCACAGCCGTACGCGATGTGAGGCTCCCTATCTTGAACCAAGCAGGTTTATGTACCGGCCGCTCCTTCTAGTATACCAAATCCCCTATTCGTCGATACCGAAGCGCTTGTATGAATGGATTGGCGACTTGCCGAACCAGTACTTAATCTCGTGCTCGGCTTCTTCGGGCGTCTCCGACGCGTGGACGATGTTCATGACCGCGCGCTTCTCGCTGTTCGCGATCGCGGGTGAATCGGCCGAGAAGTCGCCGCGAATCGTGCCCATATCGGCCTGGTACGGCATCGTGGGGCCGGCGATCTTGCGCACCATGTCCACCGCGTGCACTCCCTGCACGACCATGCGGACTAAGGGGGCGGATGTCATGAAATCCAAGAGCCACTTACGGACGAGCTCTCCGATCTTCTTCGGATCGTTCGTGCCGAGCTCCTTCACGGCATCGATCCCATACTTTTCGTAGGTTGCGAGCGTCTTGAGCCCCAAGCGCTCTTTCCACGCTTCGTCTTTCGGATAGTGGTTGTCGATCATCTGCAGCGAGGGCTCGAACATCTCGAGAGCGACGATCTTGAGATCGCGCTGTTCGAAACGCTTGATGACTTCCCCGATAAGGCCCTTCCGGACGCCGTCTGGCTTTATCATCACGTATGTTTTTTCTTCCTTGATATGCTTCATAGGAATAGGTTATAGGTGCTAGGTGCTAGAAATTAGTAAATACAAGCTCGGCGTAACGAATCGAACCTAACACCTAGAACCTAGTCCCTAGAACCTGTTCTAGTATGTCGGCATACTTTGATCGGGAGATGCGGCATAGCGGGCACGAACCTCGGCTTCCACCTCTTCCCTGTCGCGGCCGTAGGTACGATATGATAATTCCTTCAGCGCGTCAACACGCGAGTGATCGAAGAGCGGAAGGTCGCTCGTTTTGAGCGTGAACGGCCGCGCCGGCGTCCCGTTCACGAGAAGCGCGACGGATGCATGGCGGAATTCCTGATTCTCAAGGTCCGAGCGCGTGAAGATAGGATGGAATTGCTTCTCAAGAAACTCCGCGTCGGTCGTGCCGATGCGGAACGCGATTTTCGTCCCCACGTTCCCGATGACGGCATCGCGGATTTCCTCCGGCAGCTGCGCGATGAACTGGTGCGCGACCGTGAGCGAGAGCTTGTATTTACGGGCTTCGGAGAGGATGGTCGAAATGCTCGGCGTCGCGAAGTTCTGGAACTCATCGATGTAGAGATAGTAGACCGGAAGCTCTCCTCGTGCGTCGACGCGCGAGAACGCCGCTTGCAGGAATTTCGAGACTAAGACGAGGCCGAGGAGCGCGGCATTGCGCTCGCCGAGGCGCCCTTTCGAGAGATTTGCGAGGAATATCTTCCTGCCATCCATGATCTCGCGGAAATCGAAAGCTGATTTTTCCTGTGCCACGATCGGCCGCATGATGTCGTTCGCGAGGAAGACATCGAACTTGCTCGTGATGTAGGGGGCGATGTTCTCAAGCGATGGGTCGCCGCCGGCCTTCTCCGCGATGCCGCGCCAGAATTGCACGATGACCGGGTTCGGGCAGTGTGAGAGCTTGAGGTTGCGGAATGAGGTATCAGCGAAGACGCGCGGAATTTCGAGGAATGTGGAGCCGCTTGCAGGATCTTCGACGACAAGTTGCACGGCGTTCCGGTAGTATTGCTCGAACATCGGGCCGAAGGCTTCCGGCACATCGGCGTAGAGCTTGCGGAAGATCTGGTAGACCTCGTCAATGACGAAGGTCTTCATCTCGGGCTTCGCGTGATCATATTCGAGCATGTTGAGGCCCATCGGACGCGCCGAATACGCAGGGTCAAAATAGATGACATCTTTCGCGCGTTCGGGCGGTACGGCAGCAAGGATGCTCTGGATGTCGTTGCCATGCGGATCGATGAAGGCAACGCCCTCTCCGTTTTTCATGTCCTGGATGATCATGTTCATGATGAGGCCCGTCTTTCCGGTTCCGGTCTGACCGATGACGTAGCAGTGGCGCAGGCGGTCCTGGGCGCCATAGCGTACTTCGCGCTCGTCGGCGCCGTAGCGATTGATGCCCAAGATGATGCCGTCCGCCGGCATCTCGACCGGCGCAGGCGACTGCTTCGCATGCGCTTTCTTGAGCTCACGCGAGGTCGTCACGCGCTCGGCAGTGAAGTGCACCATCGTCGCTATCTCGGAGAGGCTAAGAGGGATGGAGAACGAGTGGTCGAACGTGCGATACGTGAAATCGCGCAAGAAGTTCCCGATTCCCCAGCTGCCGACCTTCTTGAAAACGAGCCGGTTGCCGCGCGAATCGTCGAATTGATTGAAGGGGGTGATGAGGTTGTTAAGGAGACTCTTTGCACGCGCGGCATTTGGTGCAGAAGCCACAAGGCGGATGATCGTCGGCACAATGCGGCTCTTTATCTTCCGGCCGATCTCTTCCGTTGCGACTTGGTCTCCTTGCTTGAACGAACGATTCTTCTCCTCTTCACGCGAGCGCTCCGAGGTGAGCATGGAATCGACGATATCGTGCATCACATCGCCAAGAACAGTCTCGGGTGTCTTCAGCGCCTTCCCGATATGCTTCCCCTTCTCCAGGGCGCGCATGATTTTCTTGTAGTGGTTGTTGTACCGCTCGCCTTCGGTCGAGACCACAATCTGCAGCGCCGCGCCTTCGCCGTGCTTCGCCAATTTCGCGAATGACGCGAGAAGTACATTCATAGGATCGTGCTCGAACATTTCGTAGGTTTTAAGAGGATATGCCGGATGCTCGTTTAAGGTCGCATAGGCACCCACATGCACCCCGGAGTAATTGAAGATGTTGTAATCGCCCCGCAGCTCGGAGATGCGCGCATTCGGGAAAACCGAGGAAATAAGACGTTCCGCAAGCGCTTGCTTCTCGCGCGGGACCGCGGCATAGACCGATGCTTCTTCAGTCCCCTCCGGAACCGCGATCTCGATAGCAAACCCTTCGCTGGGTGTGATGAGCGAAAGAAATCCGGCATAGAGCTGCTCTGACGAGGCAAGCACCTGTTCGAGTTTCTGCTGACCCTGTTTTTCGGGATCGCTCTCTCCATGCGCCTGCGGGTGGATCTCGAAGAGAACCATGTGCAGCGCTCGTGCGACGCGCTCCGGCGGCGCCATTCCTTTTTGCGGCAAACCTTCTGCGATGTAGCGCACGAGCATACGATGCAGGTCGTCTTCGAGATGCGGATTTTTGAGACGACCAGCGACAGAGAGCGCATTCCTGATGCCACGCTCCGCGACGATCTTCAAAAGCTCATCCATCTGTGTATCGTGCTCTTCCGGCTCGAGCTTCAATGCCGCACGCACCGTCTCATGCTCCGGCATGACGACTGCTTCATGCAATACGGTCGCTGGCGGCGTTGCCGCATATTCGGCGACCTCGCGCTTCGCGATGCGCTCCCTATCGATTTGATTCCCCGCGTCGAGTTCGCGTTCCTTCTCGGCAACACGCGCGCGCAGGAACGCCAGCTCCTCTTCGGGAGATTTGAAGGTGAACGAAGGCGCTCGTGGACGCTCCCCTGTGCGCGGCGGCATGCTGAAATTATAACACCTTGCTATATCCTCTTTTCAGCTCTCTGATACACGTCTGAGCGATGACCGATAATAAGTATTTTTACGGCTGCTCCCGCAATTTGGTAAATGACACGATAATATTCAATGCGTAAACTCCGACAACTTTTAAGGGAATGACGCAGTGGCTTCCCAAAAAGCTCAGGTTGTGTAAGAAGTTTTTCTTCAATGGCGAAACTGATACGCTCCCGCCAAGAAAAATCTATTCCTTCGAGATCACCCGTAACGAAACGGTGATATTTCAGCGAGTACCGATCTTTTTTCCCCATACTTCTTCGTGTGTGAGCCACTTCGTGCTCTTCTTGAGGCGTGTATCTGCGAGCTCGGAGAAATAACGATCCTCTTCGATCTCAAGAGCCATGTGAATGAGATCCGCCGCTTTCGTTGCTTCGGGAACCTCGTCACGGCGCGCAAGACGCGCGAGAGCTTTTCTCACGTCCTTGGATACACTGATATTGATTCTGTCTTTTGTCGTTGCCATACTGTATCAAAAGTGTATCACCTTATTACCAAAGCGCAAGCTGCCCGCTTTCAGGCGCTCCCCTGTGCGCAGAGGCATACTCTCACAGTATAACGTATAAGGTATCGCGTATAAGGTATGAAAACCTCCAATCAGAATTCTGGAGTCTGAGTTTGCTGAAAATCGATGAGATACGAGGCGGGGAGAAAGCGGTGACCGAGGCGTAGTTAAGACTACGACGAGGGTGACGCAGAGGCTCCGCAACGATGTAGCTCGCGATTTTCGACAAACTCACACTTTCGTCAGAATCTCAGGACCTTGTTTGGTGACCATGACCGTGTGCTCGACGTGTGCCGTGCGGGAGCCGTCTTTGGTGCGGTATGAGAAATTATCCTTATCTATAAAAAGGTCTCCCGAACCGCGCGTGAACATGGGTTCGATCGCGATGACGAGTCCTTCTTCAAGCGGCACGTCGTGCCGCGGATCGCGGAAATTCGGTACGTGCGGCTCCTCATGGATCTTTTTCCCAACTCCATGTCCACAGAGATTGCGAGGGAACCCAAGACCATATTTATTTGCAATGCGTTCCACGGCTTCCCCGATATCCCCCGTCGTATTCCCCACGCGCGCCTGCGCGATCCCCGCTTCGACCGCCTCGTAGGCAGCCTTCACCATTTCCTCGTCTTTTGGGTCGTGCTTCTTCCCTGTAATAATCGTCACTGCATGGTCGGTGTAAAAGCCCTTATGCTTCACGCCGAAATCCAGGGAAACAACGTCACCCTCCTCGAATTGTCTAGTGCTACTCACACCGCTTGCCGGGCAATGCACAATAGTGTCATTCGAAGAAACACAGATGACGGACGGGAATTTATCGCCGTTTTTGCCCGAGCCGTAGCCGAGGAATGCTGGCTGGTCGCCATCAGCTTTCAATAATTCGCGCGCCTTCACGTCAATCTCCTTCGGCGTAACTCCCGGCTTCACCATTTTTGAAAGCTCCTGAAGATGTGACGCAAGACGCCTGCCGCTCTCGCGCAAGGCTTCTATTTCTTTTTTCGTTTTAGCTACCATAGCCCAGTTTACCGAGGATGTCTTTGTGAATAGTTTCAATGTCAGGCTCGCCATCAATCACGTGGATTTTCCTCCCGCGCTCGCGCAGAAGCTCAAGTTGCGGCAAGACATCAGTCTTGTACCAGCTCAAGCGATTTCGTATTCCTTCTTCCGTATCATCGTTCCTCCCACGCGCGAGAAGCCTCTTTACGGATGATTCTTCGGAAAGCTCAATCGAGATTATCTGGAAATCGTGACGGCCAAAAAAGCGCATCGCATCGTCGAAGGCGCGCGTCTGGTCCGCTCCGCGCGCGAGCCCGTCAGAGATAACATGCTCGTCGCCCGTCATGTTATCGACAAGTTTCTTCGTCTGGAGATACGTCGGCATGAAATCCGGCATGCGGTGTCCTGTGTCAATGATTTCTCCCGTGAGTTTCCCTGCAAGCGAACCAATGTCGCGAAGATTGCGAAGCTCTTGGCCCATGTCAATGTGGATGATGCCCTGGCTCGACTTCTGCTTCAGGAATTCCATCAGCATCTTCACCTGCGTCCCCTTCCCGGCACCTTGGGAGCCGAAAAAAAGGACCGAGAGCGGCTTTAGAATGGCAGGACTTTGCTCATCAGTCATGATTCGAGAGTATACCCTGTGAAATCGAGCTCGTGAAGCTCGCTATTTCATAGGGTATACTCTTCTTTGCGCAGAATTTCTATCACTTCATTGACTGCTTCGTCGATCTTTCCATCCTCGTTCGTAACACGATAGTCATACCAGGGCGCATCTTTCTCCACTTCCTCCTTAGTGATTTTCGCCCGTTCCTGCCATTCGACATCGCTCATGGGCGAACGCGCGCGGATACGATGTTCAAAAGCCTCCGGCGAGGGAGGCATGATGAAAATAGTCGTTGCATCGTAGTGTTCTTTGAAATACGTGGCGCCTACGATCTGTAACTGGCACAACACCACTTTACCGCTTTTTATGCGCGCTTCAATGTCCGGTTTATAAGTGCCGTAATAGGTATTTGTTTCTGCACGGTGATAGTACTCAAGCACGTTGCCGTTTTTGAGTTCTTCCAGAAATCGCTCATTCGACATGAAATGGTAGTCAACACCGTCCTTCTCTCCCGGCCGCGACGGGCGCGTGATTGCGGTCACCATACGCGTCGTATTTGGGCAGTGTTTCAATATCTCTCTGATGATTGTGTCTTTTCCGCTTCCCGATGGCCCCGCGATGACAACCACTTGTTTACTCATAAACGCACGTCACGGGATCGCGTAAGGGAGCTCACAAGCTTCTGATCGAATGAAATCAATGTCGATCCCTCTCGCCACGTCATCTCTTTCAAAATAATATCCACAAAAGAGAGGCGATCTGGTTCCTTGAGAAAAATCTCAATGTCCCGCGAAGAAAATGGGGATACTATCTCAATCTGAGGACTGCTACGAACAAACTCCACAAACTTATTCGCTTGTTCTTTCGATTGTTTGCGAGCAAGAACCGTCGCTGTTTCAAGAATAACGCCGTACGGGACTTGTATCGACCCATCTCTAATTCGTGCCATGACCGCAACTGCTTTTGCATGCTGTGTGTCATCATCCAAGAAAAGTGCAATCCACACCGAGCTATCGACAAGGTACATGGTTACTAGATGCCGTATACTATTTTGTCGACATTCTCACTGATCCTTCGCTTCTTTTTGCTCTTTGTAGGAATTACGAAATCGCGCCAATCGAGCTTCTTGCGCCGCATGGCTGGCTTTACGATATACCTTTCAATAGTGCCCTGACTGCGAGTTTTCATAGACACGTAGTATACAATACTAGCCTGAACGCACAAACTGTCCGCTGTAGTCGAACGAGGCGGACGATTGGCGCTCGGAGTTAAAGCTTGGAAGCCGAATCGCCTCACTTCTTGAGAGAAGAGGCGATTGGGCGTTTAGGCGCACTCAAAAATTCGGGAAAAGGAGAATCGAAGGCGCGTTGAAATCAGGAAAATGGGCCCGGATGCTACCCAGTAGGTGTAGGTGATTGTGCTCAATCAGGCGCGGGAAGTGTGGGCTTGGAGCTGTACAAATGTACGGTGACAATGACGCCGGAACCCTGCAACGACGCAGGCGGACTTATTTTAGTGATTTCAATACTCGCGGATGGAAGTCTGCGCGTCGATCTTCTTCACGACGTCGAGGACGACCGAGACGGCGATGAGAAGCGCAGTGCCGCCGATCGTTATCGTTGAGATGCCCGTCGCTCCTTGGAGAATGATGGGAAGGACGGCGATAGCGCCGAGGAAGAATGCGCCCACCAGCGTGATGCGCGTAATGATGTTGCCGAGGTATTCGGCAGTCGTTATGCCGGGACGCACACCGGGGATAAAGGCGCCGTTCTTCTGGAGATTCTTCGCCACCTGGTGCGGTTCGAACGTAATCGCGGTATAGAAGAAGGTGAAGATGAAGACGAGCCCGAAGTAGAGCGCACCGTAGACCCACTGGCTATTGAGCCCATTCAAGACCGCCTGGCCGCCTGCGGCAAGCCACGGAAGGGACGACTGCGCGACAAAGGTCGCTATCATCTGCGGGAACAAGAGAAGCGAGAGGCCGAAGATGATGGGCATCACGCCCGCCTGATTGAGGCGCAGCGGCAAGTAGGTGGAAACACCGCCCAAGACCTTCATGCCGCGGACGCGGCGTGCATAGGTGACAGGGATCGGCCGCTCGGCTTCGGTGATGAAAACGACGCCCGCGGTGATGGCAACGCCTACCGCGGCGAAAGCGATGTAGGCTGGCAGCTGCGCGACGTCGAACGTGAAGAAAAGCTGCGCGAGCGCGGACGGCAACCCCGCGACGATACCGGCAAAGATGATGAGTGAGACGCCATTCCCCACGCCGTACTCGGTCATAAGTTCGCCGATCCACATGAGAAGGATGGAGCCAGCCGCGATGATGAGGGTGTTCGTGATCGCAGCTTCAAGCGTGAGAGGCGGGAAGATGCCGTTCTGCTGGAGAAGAAGAAGAAACGCGAACCCTTGGATGAGCGCCAAGGGAAGCGTCAGGTAGCGGGAATACGTCATGAAGCGCGCGCGTCCTGCTTCTCCCTCTTCCTGATACATCTCTTTCAATTTCGGCACGAGAACCGTGAGAAGCTGCATGACGATGGACGCGGTGATGTAAGGCCCCACGCCGAGCATGACGATGGAAAGATTCGAGAAACCGCCGCCGGAGAAGATATTGAGAAGGCCGAAGAATTGATTGTTCGCGAGGAACGCTTCGAGGGCTCCTACGTCCACGCTCGGCACGGGGATGGCAGCGAGGATGCGGAAGACGACGAGGGCCGCAAGCACAAAAAGGACACGCTTGCGAAGCATGTTGTCTTCAAAGACGATCTTGAGCTTGCGAATGAATGCTTCGAACATATATTTTTAGAAATTTCAATTTTTAATTTACAATTTTCAAAGCATTCATTGGGTCATTGGAAATTGATTGAAAATTGAGAATTGGACATTGAAAATCTAGCTTACCGTTCCACCTGCCTTTTCGATCGCCGCCTTCGCTCCTGTCGAGACACGTGCGCCCTTGATAGAAAACTTCTTGGATACGCTGTTGCCGACGATCTTCACCATAGGAATGTGATGTTTTTGGCTCGCGATGACGCCGCGCTCGGCAAGAAGTTTCGGTGTGATCTCAACTCCCGCAGCAAAATTCGCTTCGATCTGCGCGAGTGTGACGGCGATCGATCGCGGCTTTTTCTCCCAGACGGTGCGCCCACGATTCTTGCCATATCCGCGGCGCTTCGGGATCTTCTTGATGATGTCGCGCATCGCGGGGCGGATCTTGTGGCCCGCGCGCGCGGTCTGGCCTTTTCCCCCACGGCCGGATTGCTTCCCGCGCGTTGAGGACTGCCCGCGGCCGACGCGGCGGTATGCACGCTTCGTCATTCGTTTCAATTGATGCAGAGACATACGTTATTAATTCTTCACGATCGTGCTAAGCGCTTTCATCGCGGCACGCGCATTGTTGATGGAGTTGTGGCTGCGGGAAAGTATCTTCGCTGTCACGTCCGTGACACCGGCAAGTTCGAGGACCGAGCGCACCGCGGAACCGGCAACAAGACCGCGACCAGGAGAAGGACGGATCTCGACGACCGACGCGCAGTACTTCGCGCTGATGTTGCGCTTGATGGAATTCGTCTTTGTAAGATCGAGGGTGATCATGTGGCGCTTCGCGGCACGCGAGGCCTTCTCGATCGCGAGCTGCGTATCGGCCGCTTTCCCCAATCCGACCCCCACGCGGCCCTTCTTGTCGCCGAGGACCATGCAGACGGAGAAGTTGAAGCGGCGCCCGCCTGCCATGACGCGCGCGACGCGGCGGATGCCAAGCATCTTCTGCGCGAACTCCGAGCGGCGCTCATCGCCTCCGCGGCGAGGCCCTCGCGGGCCGCGGCGGTCGCGCTGCCCG